>JADMIO011701105.1_pt1 | contig 56669 bp, 50 predicted proteins | sample 8958161 | NCBI WGS metagenome assembly JADMIO01 (sample SAMN16585339, study PRJNA669376) | soil metagenome | isolation source: Crop rotation soil | place: USA: Cullars Rotation, Alabama | collected 2011
CGCGACAACTTGTCCACGTGGAATTCTAAGCTTAGGATCCCAATGTGCTGGAAAGAGGTGGCCGCCATGTGGGCGGTGTTGACGCGACTGGCCGAGCCGAAGAAGGCCGGCATCACGAAACTGCAAAAGCTCAAGCTGTACAACGGCAAGTCGATCCCCGGCTTCACCGAAGACTCGATCAAGGAGCTCAAGGAAGAAGCCCCGCGCGAAGGCATGCAGGGTATTTCGCCGCGCTACATCCAGGACAAGATCAGCAACGCGCTCGTCTCGCACCAGGCGCAAATCGAGAAGACGATCAACCCGTTCATGGTCATGAATGAGCTTGAAGGCGGGCTCACTCATCACTCGCTGATCACGGATGAAGAGCTGAAAAAGGAATACAAGGAGCTGCTCGCGGTCGTGCGCGAGGAGTATGAAGACATCCTCAAGGCCGAGGTGCAACGCGCGATCAGCGCCGACGAAGACGCGATCAAGCGGCTGGCGGCGAACTACATCGAAAACGTTCGCGCCTACACGCAGCACGAGCGCGTCCGCAACCGCTATACTGGCCGCGATGAGGATCCCGATGAACGCCTGATGCGTTCGATCGAAGAGAAGATCGACATCCCGGAGTCGCGCAAGGACGATTTCCGGCAGGAGATCATGAACTACATCGGCGCCCTGGCGCTGGATGGCAAGAAGTTCGAATACAACACCAACGCGCGATTGCTGAAGGCGCTGGAGCTGAAGCTGTTCGAGGATCAGCGCGACACGATCAAGCTGAAGAACCTCGTCAGCAGCGTCGTAGACGACGAGACGCAGCAGAAGATCGATGTCGTGAAGCAGCGGCTGATCAAGTACTTCGGCTACAACGAAGCCAGCGCGACGGACGTCTTGAACTACGTCGCGAGCATTTTCGCTCGAGGCGATACGAAGCAAGACGAATGACCAGCGACAACAAACGGTCGGGCATGCGTCTTTGCGCGGCGGGGTTGGTCGGGTTGGTGTTTTTCTGGCTGACCGACCCGCGCTGGGGCTTCATCGGCCGGCGGATGAACGCCGACGACCTCATCGACGCCATCAATTTCGGCCAGTACGGCACGTTCGTCGGGCTGGGTGGCAGCGCGATCGTCCTGATCTTCGGCCTGTGGCTGATGACGCGACGAACGGCATAGAGTCGTGGTGATCGAGATGCTGGAAGACCTTAAAGAGTGGTTATAAAAGGAGCCGTTTACGGCCTTCCGCATCGTCCTCACAAGCGGCAACGCCTATGAGGTCACCAGCCCGTTTCAGGTTGCTATCGGAAAGACTGAGCTCCATTACTTCTTTCCAAAGTCCGATCGAAAAGCCACCGTCAGACAGAATCAGATAGTCGCGTTCGAAACCACGCAGGAGTCTTCGCAGTAGCTCCGATGGTCCTGAAGATCGAAAAAGATCACCAGCGCTTCCGGCAGATCGTGAAAGGCCGGATCAGGGAGGACCTGCGCAGGTTCCTCACCAAGGGTGAGTTGATCGGCAAGGAAGGTAAGCACCTCATCAGCATCCCCGTGCGCGGCATCGAGCTGCCGCATTTCCGCTACGGCGATAACTCGCAAGGCGTCGGCGCGGGCGACGGTGATGAAGGCGACGTCGTCGGCAAGGGTCAGGGCAAAGGCGCGCAGGGCGGCACTGACCAAGGCCAGCACATCATGGAAGTCGATCTCACGCTCGACGAGCTGGCCGAGATTCTTGCCGAAGAGCTGAAGCTGCCGCGCATCGAGCCAAAGGGCAAGCACCGCATCACGACCATCAAGGATAAGTACTCATCGCTTCGCCGCGTCGGTCCCGAATCGCTGCGTCACTTCAAGCGCTCGTTCCGCGAGGCCCTCAAGCGACAGATCATGATCGGCGATTATGACCCGGATAACCCGGTAATCATCCCCGAGCGCAAGGACATCCGTTACCGAAGCTGGAAAGAGATCAAGAGCCCGCAGAGCAACGCCGTCATCGTGTTCATGATGGACGTCTCAGGCTCGATGGGCGAAGAGCAGAAAGAACTCGTCCGGCTCGAGAGCTTCTGGATCGACACTTGGCTGCGCAAGAATTACGAGGGCATCGAGAGCCGCTACATCGTCCACGACGTCAACGCCAAAGAAGTGGACAAGCACACGTTCTACCACCTGCGTGAAGATGGTGGCACGAAGATCAGCAGCGCGTTCAAATCCTGCAAACAGCTTCTCGAGTCGCACTACAGCCCGGACGAGTGGAACATTTACCTCTTCCACTTCAGCGACGGCGACAACAGTTCAGAAGCCGACTCGCGCGAGTGCGTGAAGATCCTCAAAGAGCAGCTGCTGCCCAACTGCAACATGTTCGGCTACTGCCAGGTCGCCAGCGCGTATGGCAGCGGCAACTTCATCAACGTCCTGCACGAGCACTTGCGCAACCACGAGAAGGTGCTGACAAGCCGCGTGAACTCGAAGGACGACATCTACGATTCGATCAAGACGTTCTTCGGCAAGGGGCACTGACCTTGTCTGACGGCGAGCGCGACCAGAGCGGTTGGCGACGCTGGCTGCGAGGATTTCGCCGCATCACGTCTTCCGGCGATTACCTGCCTGAAATCGATGGTCTTCGCTTCATCGCGATTATTCTCGTCGTGCTTTACCACGTTGCGCTGTACAGCTCGGTTGCACGAAAGCACGAGCAGGGCTTGTACGCATACGCCAGATTCGGCGTCGAGCTGTTCTTCGCGATCAGCGGCTTCATCCTCGCGCTTCCGTTTGCACTTCATCATCTGGGCCACGGCAAGAAGGTCAGTATCCGGAAATACTTTCTCCGCAGAATTACCCGCCTTGAGCCGCCTTACCTGTTGAGCCTTGTGCTGCTGACGATTCTCAAAGTGACACTTCGTGGCGACGAGTTCACTTATTTGAAGTTGAACCTCTTTTGGAGCGCGCTTTACCTGCACGGCTGGGCGAACGGCTACACCAGCTTTATCAATGGCGTCGCATGGTCGCTGGAGGTGGAGGTTCAATTTTATCTGCTCATGCCGTTGCTCTCGCTGCTGTTTTTCATTTCGAACCGATGGCTGCGTCGGGCGATCATCGTCTCGATTGCGATCGCGGCGATTTCGGTCCAACCGGTGTTTACGCGGGGATACTTCACCGGCTACACGTACGAGCGACATCTATTGAATTACCTGCAATACTTTCTCGCGGGTCTGATGTTGGCGGACGTGTACGTGACGGAGTGGCGCGGCGCGCCGCCGGCGATTCGATCCGGCGGTTTCGGGTGGGGCGACTGCATATGGCTCGCAGGTTGGCCGCTCGCGTTTCTTGTGCTTGTCACGGGTGGAGTCACTGCACGCGCCCTGTTCCCTGTCATCATCTTCGGGCTTTACGTCGCATTGTTTTACAGCGTCCTCGCTCGCCGATTGATGCGTGTGCCGGTGCTGACGGTCCTGGGCGGGATGTGTTATTCGATCTATCTGCTGCATTCGACCGTGATCGAGGCGGCAGGAAGGTTGTCTGCAGGCTGGCTGCCGACAAGCTTTCACGCGACTGTGTTCGCGCTATTCCTGTATATGGCGCCGCTTCTGCTCGTCATTTGCGGCGTCTACTTTCGCCTGATCGAGCGACCATGCATGCGGTCGGACTGGCCGGCGCGGCTCTGGCATTGGCTGATGCGTCACCTGTTCGTTGAAGAAGACGAGCAGACGTCGTCGACTCCACCGGCGGTGCCTGTCGCCACCACGATCGTCGATCGCGATGCCCCGCCGCAGCAGGAACGGTCGGTCTTACCTAGCGGCCGATAAACGATAAACTTGCGGCATGGGATTCTCTGAATCACTGACTCCTGCCCTGCAGGATTTCATCCGACAACAGCAGCTATTTTTCGTCGCGACGGCGCCGCCGATGGCCGACGGACGAATCAACCTGTCACCGAAGGGCATGAATACCTTTCGCGTGCTGGACGAGCGAACGTTCTCTTATCTCGACCTCACCGGGAGTGGCAACGAGACGGCAGCGCACCTGCGACACGATCCCAAGCATCGCATCACCGTGATGTTCTGCAGCTTCGACGACAATCCAAAGATCCTCCGGCTCTACGGAACAGGTATCGTCCTTCGCCAGCGCGACCCGCAGTGGAAAGAATTCGCGTCGAAGTTCGAGACGTTCGCGAACGCCAGGCAGATCATCGTCGTCACGATCAACTCCGTGCAAACCTCCTGCGGCTTTGGCGTGCCGCGCTACCAACTTCTGGGCGAGCGAAACAACATGCAGGAGTGGGTCGATCGAAAGGGCGAGGAAGGGATTCGGCGCTATCAGGCGGAGAGAAACGCGGTAAGCATCGACGGGCTGGAAACCGGCATCAAATGACCTTGGAGGTCATATTTTCCCGGTCGGGGAATCAGTGTTTTCCCCAGAACCTCGGGTTTGTGAAGCGCGTAAGAGCTTTGCGCAGCCTGTGCCGTCCCGATAGCCCCTGCATCCGGAATTTCAGTACGCACAAGACGTTACATTCATACGGTAGCGGGGGTGACCCGGGGTTTGGGTTTGGAGTTCATCGACAGACACGATATTATCGCTTCGGCGCCACACAGGCGTTTTGGGCATGGTGTTTCGAGGCTCGGTGTTTTTCCCATGGACGATTCCGTCACTAACGGCCGCATCCTGATCTTCATCGTGGCGTACCACGCCGAGAAGCACATCGTTTCCACGCTCGAGCGAATTCCCAAGCACCTGTTCGATTCCGACCGCATCCACGTCCTGTGCATCGATGACGGCTCGTCCGACAAGACCGCGGAGATCGCTTCGCAGTGGGTGCAGCAGCACGCATATGACAACATCACCGTGCTGCGCAATCCAGTAAACCAGGGGTACGGCGGAAACCAAAAGCTCGGCTACCGCCTGGCTCTGGAATGGAACTTCGACTTCGTGATCCTCCTGCACGGCGACGGCCAATACGCGCCGGAGCTGCTGCCGATGTTCATCGAGGCCTGGGAGAAGACCGACAGTGACGTGGTCATCGGCTCGCGAATGCAGTCGCTGCGCAGCGCGCGCGAAGGCGGCATGCCGTTCTACAAGTTGATCGGCAACCGAGTCCTCACGTTCTTTCAGAATCGGCTCGCCGGGCAGAAGCTCTCAGAGTGGCATAGCGGATATCGCGCTTATTCCGCGCGACTGCTCCGTAAGGTGCCGTTTGAGATCAATACCAACGATTTCCATTTCGATACCGAGCTGCTGCTTCAGGCCCACTACGTCAACGCGAAGTTCACAGAGTTTCCGATCCCAACGCACTACGGTGATGAAGTCTGCCACGTCAACGGCATGAAGTACGCCAAGGACGTGCTGTTCGAGTCGCTGCGATTCCGCATGCATCGCATGGGGATGGTGTGCTCGCTGAAATATCAGCAGCTTTCGCCGATCAAATATCGCAGCAAAGTGCACATGCGCTACACGTCACACAGCATGGCATTGAAGATCGTGCAGCAGCTTGCCCCGAAAACGCTCGCCGACATCGGTTGCGGCCCGGGGCACGTCGCGCGCGAATGCGAGAATCTCGGCATCGAAGTGACGGGTATGGATGTCGCCGAGCCGCTGCCGGGAATGATGCGGCATTTTCGCCAGGTGGACATCGAGCGTCAGCCGCTGCCGGTCGACGTCTTTTCGTACGATGCCGTGCTGCTGCTTGACGTGATCGAGCATCTTGAGAACCCGGAAAACTTCCTGCTCGACCTGCGCAACAAGAGCCTCTCGATCCCCGCGAAGCACCGCGTTGCGCCCAAGCTGATCCTCAGCACGCCAAACGTCGCGTTTCTCTTGATGCGATTGAACCTCGTGCTCGGCCGGTTCAACTACGCCGAACGTGGGATTTTAGACATCGGTCATAAGCGTCTGTTCACGCGGTCTTCCCTTGTGCGGATGCTGCGTGACTGCGGCTATGAGATCGAGCGCGTGACTCCCGTTCCGGCGCCGGTCGAAGTCGTGATGCCCGGACCGTTCAGCCGCGTGCTGGCTGTCGTCGCCTCCGCGGCGGCGCGCATCTGGCCGCGCATGTTTGCGTTCCAGTGGCTGGTGGTCTGCCACCCCCGACCGGGTGTGCACCACCTGCTCGCGGTCACCGAACGCCCGATGGAACCGCGCACCGCACGATACCCGCTTCCCGAACCGCTGGCCCAGCCCCCACAGCGGGTCTCGGACTACTCCACCTCGGGAGTTGCCTGATGCGATTGGATGATGAACGGCGGCCACCGTCGGGTGAGCGGCTGTTCATCACTCTCTCACTTTGCGCGTACGCCGCTCTGATCCTGTTCACCGCCGCACATCACGAACCGTGGCGTGACGAAGCCGACCCTTGGCTCGCCGCGCGAGACATGAACCTGGCGCAGTTGTTCCGCTGGTTTCACTACGCCGGCACTCCCAGCCTGTGGTACCTCGTGTTGATGCCGGCGGCGAAGCTGGGGCTGCCGTATTTCTCGATGCAGTTGATCCACGCGCTCATCGCGATCGCGGTGGCCGCGCTCGTTTTAGTCTTCGCGCCGTTCGGCCGGGTCGTGCGGCTGCTGTTGATCTTCTCCTCGCCGCTGGGTTACGAGTATGCGATCGTCGCGCGGAACTATGCACTCATCGCGTTGTTCATGGTGCTCATCGCGGTTTGGTTTGGGCGCCGTTTCAAGCAACCGATCGTCTTTGGTCTTTTCCTGGCCCTGTTGAGCAACGCGAGCGTGCACAGCTTGATCGTCGCGGGCGCCATCGGCATCGCGTGGGGGGTCGATGCGGTCCGGCAGAGGCAGATTACGCCGAAGCTGCTGATCGGCGCAGCCATCGCCTGCCTGGGTGCAGCGATCACCGTCGCCGAGCTGTATCCCGCGCCGCCGGACCGACAGTTTTCCGATGAGCCCTCGAAGGGGCCGTCGTTCAAGACGGCGGATGTAGTGTTGATCCGCACGGTGTTTCCGCTTGCACCGGTTGACACACAAAAGCTTGGCAACCTGCAGGGCGTGCGTCTCGCGGCGGTTTGGACCGTCTTCATCCTCATGCGTCTGGCGGCGGCGCTGCTGATCGGTGCGGTGATCTATTCGCTGCGACGATATGGGTTGCTGCTGCTCACGCTCGCGATCGCGATCGCGGCACTGATGTACGTGTTCATGTTCAAGTGGTATGCCGGCGATCGTCACGCGGGCGTGGTTTGGCTGCTGCTGCTGGTTTGTGTGTGGATCGCGCGAGGCGGCGCACTCTCGCGCGACGCGGAGGCGCCTGCAAGCTGGCGGCTACCAAGGTTCGCGGTGCCGCTGCTATTCCTTTCGCTGATGGCCTCGTGCGGCGCGGCGTTCCTGTTCCACGCGCTGGATTGGCGATACGGGTTTTCCGGAGCGAAGGAGGCGGCCGATTTTCTTGCCCACGATCTTCGACCGAGCGATACCGTCATCGCCTATCCCGATCCGTTGGGCGCCGCCACGTTGCCGTATCTGCCCGGTCGAAAGTTCTGGTACCCAGGTCGCGAAGACTTCGGCACTTACATGACGTGGGACGTGAAGTTCTGGCACGCGTTGGAGCTCACGACAGACGAAGCGATGCGTCGTGTTCACAGCGCCTTCCCGGTCCGCCGCGACCTCGTGATCGTCTCGTCAAGGCCCCTGGCCGATCCACAGGCGCAAGGCTATTCGCTCGTATTTGAAAATCACCGCAAGATCTTCCGCCAGCCCGAAGAGCACTATTTCGTTTATCGCGCCACGCCATGAACCGCCTGCGGATGCACAACTCTGGCCGAAATAGACGAATAGAATAGAACGGATTCGGAGAACTGGGTATGGCCTCTCACACACTTGCACCATTTCCCGAGGAACTGCTCGCCGCCAAGAAGCAGATCCGCGAGCAGGCGCGCTCGTACGGTCTGGACTTCTTCCCGACCATCTTCGAGATGTGCGACTACGAGCAGATGAACCAGATCGCCGCGTATGGCGGCTTCCCACAGCGCTACCCGCACTGGCGCTTCGGTGCCGAGTACGAGCGGCTGCGCAAACAGCATCACTACGGGCTCGGCCGCATTTACGAAATGGTGATCAACAACGACCCGTGCTACGCGTATCTGCAGGAGAGCAACGCGCTGGTCGATCAGAAGCTGGTCATCGCGCACGTCTACGGACACTCCGATTTCTTCAAGAACAACTACTGGTTCAGCAAGACGAACCGAAAAATGATGGACGAGATGGCGAACCACAGCACGCGCGTGCGACGCCATATCGAAAAGCACGGGTATGACAATGTCGAGCGCTGGCTGGACGTTTGCCTGAGTGTCGAGGACCTGATCGACCCGCATAGCATGTTCCTGAAGCGCGGGCCCAACGAAGATGCCATCGAGGACTCAAAGCGCGAAGATCAGCCCTCAGGAAAATTCAAGACCAAAGATTATCTTGACAGGTGGATCAATCCCCCTGCCAAGCTCGAGGCCGAGGCAAAGAAAATTCGCGACGACAAGATCAAGGCGCGCCACCAGACGCCTTCCCGTCCAACGCGCGACATCCTGCGCTACCTGCTTGAGCATGCGCGACTCGAAGATTGGCAGGCGGACTGTCTCTCGATCGTGCGCGAGGAGAGCTATTACTTCGCACCCCAAGGCATGACCAAGGTCATGAACGAAGGCTGGGCCAGCTACTGGCACAGCACCCTGATGAGCAAGCATTTTGTCACGGCCAGTGAAGTCATCGACTACGCCGACCATCACAGCGGCACGGTTCACATGCCGCCGGGGAACTTCAACCCATACAAGATCGGCATCGAGCTGTTCCGCGATATCGAAGACCGCTGGAACAAGGGCAAGTTCGGCAAAGAATACGAAGAAGCCGAAAACCTTGGCGAAAAGAAGCGCTGGGACAAGGGACTTGGATTAGGCCGCGAGAAAATCTTCGAGGTGCGGCGCGTTTACAACGACGTGAACTTCATCGACGAGTTCATGACCCCTGAGTGGATCGAGAAGCACAAGTTCTATCAGTATGGCCGCGACCCGCACACGGGCCAGCTTCGCATCATCAGCCGCGATCCGGTGCGCATCAAGCAGACGATGCTATACCAGCTCACGAATCTCGGCCGGCCGTTCATCTTTATCGTCGACGGCAACTATGCCAACCGCGGCGAGCTTTACATGGCCCACAAGCACAACGGGCTGGACATCGAGATCAAGTTCGCCGTGGAGACGCTGAAAAACGTCCACAAGATCTGGCAGCGCCCGGTTCATTTGCAGGCCAGGATCGATGACGACATGATCCTCTTCAGCTTCGACGGCACGCAGCCCAAGCAGCAGACAATCCACGACGAATTGCCGAAACCGGCGCATCAGGTGGTGTGATGAGCACTGCAATTGGGGCGTTGCTCATAGGCATCGGAATCCTTAATAGCATCTGCATCTTTGTGCCGTACGTTCGACGACATCTTCAATTACAGAGGCAAGTTTTCTTGGCTGGCACCGCGTTCAGCTTCTTCCTGCTCGGCGGTGCCTTTGTCGTTGCTAATACAGGCGCTCGTTCAATCGGCAAAATTCTGGTCCTGATCGGTGTTAGCGTAATGCTTGGCGGTGGCATCGCAAGCGCGGTCGTAGGCCGATTAGATTCACTTAAACGTGGTCACGGTGGTGATATAATCGATCGTCAATGACGTTGAGCACGATCAAGATGACCGCACGGCAGTTCCTGGCGCTCGGCGAAGACCCGCCGGGTGTGCGGCTGGAACTTGTCGATGGGGAGATCGCGGTGAGCCCAAGTCCTGTTCCCGATCATGCGTTTACCGTTCTCGCTCTTGCGTCCATTTTAAAGTGCCACGTAGACGGCAAGAAGCTCGGCATGGTGTTGCTCGATGTCGACACGATCTTCGGCGAACATGATGTTCGCCGCCCCGACATCTTCTATTTCAGGAAATCCCGCGAGCATTTCATTGGCGAAAAGGCGATCGAAGGTCCACCCGATCTTGCCGTTGAAGTCATCAGTCCGGGAAGCCAGCGCACCGACCGGCGCGACAAGTTCAAGCTGTATGCCGCAGGGAAAGTTAAGCACTATTGGATCGTCGATCCCAAGGCGCGGACGATCGAAGCGTTCCGTCTTGTCGGAGGCAGGTACACAGGCCGCGTGCGCGGTTCCGGTTCAGATGTTGTGCAGCTTGCCCCTTTCCGTGATCTCAAGATTGCGCTGGCGAAACTCTGGCGAGCAAAGTAAGCCCGGGGATGACCAATGTCTTCGCAGCCACTTGACTATCAAACGCCGTCGAAATCCAAGCCTGTGTCAGTGCCATTGTTCTCGAGGTCATGCTCGAGCAAGCTTAGGAGTTGTGGACGCAATTCCACGTCACCAGGGCGGAAATGAGCTTCGAATCGGGATGAGCCTAACCGCAGCATTTGGTTTCGTTTCGGGAGCTCTCTATGGCGCACAAGCACAACGGCCTGGACATCGAGATCAAGTTTGCCGTCGACGCTCAAGAACGTTCACCGAATCTGGCAGCGCCCGGTTCATTTGCAGGCGAGGATCGACGACGACATGATCCTCTTCAGCTTCGACGGCACGCAGCCTAAGCAGCAGACGATCCACGATGAATTGCCGAAACCGGCGCATCAGATCAGCTAACGAGATGACAAAAAAGCGAACGACTAGACGCCGTCTCACGATCTGGTCCGGCACCATGGCAGAAGCCGACCAGCGCGATCGTGAGTTCTGGTGGTCGCAAACGCCGGCGGCGCGCTTGCGTGCACTGGAGCGACTTCGTCAAATGAACTACGGCTATGGCCAAGGTCGACCTCTTCCCCGATTTCAGAGAATTCTTAGAGTTGCTGAACTCGGAGAAGATTAGGTACCTCGTCATCGGCGGCTATGCTGTCGTTCACTACGGTTATCGTCGCGCGACAGATGACCTGGACATTTGGGTAGCAGTCGACGAGCAAAACGCCGCGAAATTATCGCGCGCCCTTCAGCGATTTGGATTCTCCCCCTCAAAGGTTCCGCCTAGCTTGTTCCAACAGATCGGCAAGGTTTTCATCTTCGGCCGTGAGCCGGTGCGCATCGACATTCTCACCTCCCCCGACGGGATTGATTTCGAAGAATGTTTTGCTCGGAGGCGCGACGTGCTTTGGGACGGGGTGCGCGTGCCACTCGTGAGCCTCGATGACCTGCGCGCGAACAAGCAGGCGAGCGGGCGTGACAAGGATCGCGCGGACCTCACGAACTTGCCCACCCGGTTCCCGATTCCGAAAGCAAAGAAAAGAACGCCGAGAAAGCGACGTCGGTGACCAACTTACGTCCCGTCGCGCGACTTCTTCCTTCTCACTGAGCCTGCTTCGAACGGCACATCCGCGTCCGGCATCACTCGCATCGTCTTCCATCGCTTGACAAACCAATGCGGGTCGCGGCGGTATTCGTTGATCGTCGCTAGCAAGAACTGGCGGCCGCATTCCGGACAGCGGTGACCGTCGGGGAGACCCAGCAGCGTGTAGCCGCAGTGGATGCAGAACGGGTCCTTGCGGTGCTGCACGATCGTCTTCATCGCGCGAATCGCCATCATTGTCGGCAGGGCGACGACGAAGAACAGCGGCTTGCCCGCCATGATCACGAACTGCACGTAACCGGGACGCAGCGGCAACAACAGCAACCCAACGAGAAGGAAACCCGCGGGGATGAAGTAGATCCAGCGCCAGCCCAGCTGTCGCGCGACGTCGCCCCACGTCGGCGTCCACCACGGAACGTCTTCGTCCGGCTGCGCATCGACGCCATGCGGTGACGTCACGTATTCCGACGGCACCACGTCGATGCCATGCTTCGTTGGTGGCAGGTTCACGGAACTCACGGCGAGATCATATCAGCTTCACGCCGCCGCTGCGTGCGGGGGCTGATATACGCGAATGCAATTGCGGTTGGCGCTCTTTGCGTCGTAGAGCGCCGAGTCCGCGGCGGCGAGGAGTTGCGCCAGCGTGAGCAGCCCGCTGCCCTTGGTGCGCTCGGCCACGCCGATGCTCAGCGTCGGATGATGATCCAGCTTTGCAATGGCGTCGCTGAAATCGACCGCGGCGAACGCCTGACGAAGTTTCGTGACGACCTGCTGAGCTTGCATGATCCCCGTCTGCGGCAACGCGATGACAAACTCATCGCCGCCATAGCGAAACGCCAAGTCCGTCTTGCGTAGCGTGATGCGCACGCAATCGGCAAACGCCTTGAGCATGTGATCGCCCGCGGCGTGACCGTGCGTGTCGTTGATGTCCTTGAACTTGTCCATGTCGATCATCACGACCGACAACGGATGTCCATGGCGCTCGCTCAGCGCCACCTCGCGCTGCAAAAGCTGATCCATCGAGCGACGGTTGAAGATCCCGGTGAGCGCATCGGTCATGCTCTGCTGCTCGGCCTCGGCCAGCATGTGCAGCGAGATCAGTGACGAGTGCGCGCTGTTCACGTACGTCTGCGCGAGCTGCTTACCCGCCTCCGTCCACGCGCGGCCGACCGGGTTGAGCATGTGCACGAGCACCTGCGTCTTTCGGCCCACCGTGAACGGGATGCAGTACGAATCGTGCGATGAACCGAGCGTCAGTGACGCGTCAACCGCGCATCGCACCGGCGAGCCTTCGCTGCGGAAGCACTTGGGAAGATTCTGCCGCAGGCACGGGCAGAGCGACGTCTCCATCTCGCTCACCGGGCACTCAGGCTTGAGCAACGTCTCAGGCCAGCTCGCGCGGACTTGCGTGGGAGGCACGGTGTCGAGCTCGTGGGTGATGACGACGATGCCCGCCAGCTCCAGCTCAGTCTTGAGGAAGTGCGAGAGCGCGGCGAAGACCTGATCGGGTTTGCCGGCGCCCTGGATCGTCTGCGAAAAGTCGAGCAACCGATCGACCGTCGCGCTGCGGCGCGACAGAACCTGCTTGGCCTGTTCGTGGTCGGACTGCACTTCACGGATGCGTCGCGCGAGTTTCTGGAACGCCTCGCGCACGGCGATCAGGTCCCAGCTGCACGGGAGCATGTCGGTCTGCAGCGACTTGCCGTCGGCGGCGTCGAGGATGCTCTCGCGCATCCGGTGCAGCGGCTGCAGGAGCTGCCGCACGCCCAGCGCGATCAGCACCAGCGTGACCAGTCCCGCGGCAATCAGCGTGACGAGGAATCGAAGGGTGACCGTCTCCAGCGCCCCCGAGCGCTGCGCCCCGTATTGCAGCCAGGTCGTGGAGACGACGACGGCGGCGGCGAGCGACATGACCGTCACCGCGACCGCGCCCAGCGCGATCAACTGCACCTGAAGTGATTTTCCGCGAAGGAATCTCACACGCCGCGGTCCTGCGCGCTCTTCGGCGCGCCGATAAATGGGTCCGTCCGATCGATACGACCGTCACGACCGACATATTTTCATCGGAGCGATCGGAGCACGGCTGAACCTCGCGCGGCAGCCTCGTCGATAGGTCCGCTAACCTTCTTGTTGCCGCCCGACGTTGCGATATACTTGCGCGCCAGCGCGAACGGCAATCGGGACGGAATCTGAACCGGATCGCGTCGGGTTGGGCACGCACGTCCCAAGGATGGGCACATGAGATCACGTTTTTCCTCCCTGTTGGTTCCATCGATCACGCTGTCGCTTTTGGTCGTCGGCTGCGCGAGCAAGCCGTCGAAACCGGCACCGATCGCGCCATCGCCAGGCCCGAGCGCGCCGATGAGCGCGAGCGAGCCGAAACAGAAAGAAGCCGAGCCGACTTTCAACGCGCCCGATGCGCTGGCGCGAAAAACCGCCGAGTACTCGAAGCAGATGCAGTCGATGCTCGAGAGCGATCCGCACGGCAGCGCCGGTCCCGCAAACCAAAAGCAGGTCACGACACAATCCCAGGCTTCGCGTGTGCAGTGGGGCGACAACTTCGACCTCCGTCTCAACAGCGCGAGCGTCTCCCAACAACAGCAACCGCACTCCGCGCTGGAACCCAAGCCGGTCGATCCGACCGTGCAGAAGGCCTCCGCCTCGATCGAAACCACGCCCGGCAATGCGAACAGCGTCGCGTTGATCGACACCTCAGCAAGCGGCTCGAACTTGCCCGCGAACATTCCGCAGCCGACTGCAGCTCCCAGCACCCCGGCGGTCGCGCCTTCGACGCCCATCGGCAACTCGTCCGAGCTCTGGCAGAAACTCGAAAAGCGCATCAAGGAATACCCGCGCGACCTCTCGGGCCATCTCGACTATCAGCTCCTGCGGTTTCTCCTTGACGACCGCGTGCCCGACCTCGCGGCGCTCTCATCCCTTCCGACCGAAGACCGCGAGCTGCTCGCGTCGCTGATCGACGGGCTGATCAACTTCCGCAGCGCCGTGCGACAGGACAACAACATGCTGCTTTCGCGAAAAGTTCGCCCGCTGATCGAGATGGCCGACCGTCTGCGCGGGCAAGCAGATCTGACAATTCCAACCATCGCGCTGTGCACGAGCGTTCGCACCTTCGGCGATTATCAGCCGATCGACCCGACGACGTTCGCGCCGCAAAAGGCGCACGACGTGATCCTCTATTGCGAAGTGGATAACTTCTCCTCGCAGGTCGACGAGAAGCAGATGTGGCAGACCAAGCTCACGCTCGAGGCCGTGCTCTACACCGAGACCGGCATCCAGGTGTGGAGCGACAAGAGCCAGCCGATCAACGACGTCGCGCGTCACCGACGTCACGATTTCTTCGTCGTGAAGAAAATGCGGATCCCGGACAGCCTGGCGGTGGGGCGCTACCTGATGAAAGTGACGATCGTCGATCAGCAGATGAGCCGCGTCGCCGAGGCGACCGTGCCGATCACAATTGCCGTCCCGTGACGCGCGGGTACGAATGCGAGGCTTTCGCCGACGCAGTCTGCGGATAAGATCGGCGGAATGCGATCGGTTTTTTCTGTCGTCGGCACGCTCCTTCTGCTCTTCGTCGTCACTGGCTGCGCGCAGACGCGCACGGTGACGATCACCACCAACCCGCCTGATGCGCGCGTCTTCATCAACGGCGAGAACGCCGGCATCTCGGGCAATTCTGGAGTCACCAAGCAGTTCTCCTTCAACTCGCCAAGCGACCTGTATCGCATTCGCGTCTCGCGAATTGGATATCGCGATTACACCGACGTGGTGACGCTCGAAAGCGCCACGTCCAAGCCGAAGATGAAGATCAACCTCGACCGGCAGCGTCGAGTGGTGAACTTCAACATCAAGCCCGCGCCCGCGATGGTCAGCATCGACGGCAAGCCTGTGAGCGATAAGCCCGTCTCGTTCTGGTCCACGCCGCTCGAGTTCACTGCCGATGCACAGCTTCATTGGACGCAGCACACGGTGACGGCGGAGCGCGCAAACTTTCAGCCGGCGCAGCTCACGGTCACCTGGTCCGATCCCGACCAGAACTACACCATCGTGCTGGAGCCGATGAAGAAGGACATCGAGATCAAAAGCAGCCCCGGCGGGGCCACGGTCTTCATCAACAACGAAGAGCTCGGCACCACGCCGCTGCGAATGCCGGGGCGACCGTTTCCCGTCGATCCGGATACCAACGAGTTCCTTCCGCAGAAGGTCAAGATCGTAAAGCCTGGCTATGAGCCGATCGAGCGCGAGATCAGCTGGGACGCCGGCCAAAACGAATACAACATTGACCTTGAGCCACACACGAAGACGGTTCGCATCGCCACCGATCCGCCGGATGCGATCGTCCGCGTCGAGGGTCAGGTGGTGCCGCGCGACGAAAAGGGCATCGCGAAGGTTCCCCTGAAGTTTCTCCCCACAAACGACAAGGGCGATCTCGGTACTTACACCGCCACGGCGATGGAAAAATCCAGTCAGGGCGACTGGGAACCGGCGACGTTCACCATCGGTTGGGACGAGGGCAAGACCGATTACAAGATCTCGCTCAAAGAAATTCAGACGCGCAACGTTCAGCTGATCACCCCCGCGTGGCATTACGACAATGCCTGGAGTGTCGAGCCCAAGGCGATCGATACCGTCGCGACCAAAGACGTGAGCGACGGCAAGGACCGTCAGGCGCCAACGTTGGTTAGGCGGCTTCCAAAGGGTGCCGTGCTCGATACATTCGTCGTCTCGCCGGATGGGCAGCAGATCCTCTATTCGCTGCTGGCCGCCAGGGACGAGAAAGATTTCCGGTCGCAACTGTTCCTGATCAAAGCGGATGGATCGGCGGGCGAGGAGATTCTTTCAGACGGCCGATCGCTCGAGCTCTCGCCGAGCTTCTCGCCTGGCGGAGATCAGATTGTCTTCAGCTCCAACCGCGCCGGGCGCCGGATGAGCATTTGGCAGATGTCCACCACCGGCGGCCCGGGCATCACGCAACTGACCGGCGGCGAGAACAACGATCTTTGGCCGGTCATCGATTTCGACCAGCGGCCGCGGATGTACTACCAGTCGATGATCGACAACCGATCCGATCCGCGCCTCTTCAACGCCGGCATCGCGCCCGGCGCACCGCCGTTCCGCACGGACATGCAGCTCAGCGGAATGCAGCCGCGCGTCAGCCCCAAGAACGACGCGCTGCTGTACACGTGGATCAATACCAAGACCGGCAAGCGTGACGTGTATCGCGTGTCGACCAACGGCGGCACGCCGCAGAACCTGACTAATACGCCGGATGAGGACGACTTTGATCCAGTGTGGAACCGCGACGGAAGCAAGATCGCGTTCGCATCGGACCGTGGCGTCGATTCGGAGAAGCGTCACAACTTTGACATCTGGACTTTGGAGTTAAATCGCGGGCAACCGCCGCAACGCGTCACATACAACGGCAGTCGCGATGATTGCCCGGTGTGGGATCCGGCCGGCAACGCGATCTTCTTCCGCAGCAACCGAGGCGGCGAGTGGGGCATCTGGCGCATGCCGCTCAAATGAGCGATTGGTTTAGCCCGCCGCATCCTTGACGAGCTGAGTCGGGTCGCAGCGGGATCGCGTCGCATGCGACGCGGCTAAACGAGGCTCTTTTCACACGCGAGAGCGCACGCGTCGCTCGGCTTCGCGAATGCGATGCGCGAGCTCGTCGAGCCGATCCGATACCGCACCAGCGGTGTACTGCGCCTCGAATTTCGCGGCCTTTCCTGCGATGTCCGCGATGCGCCGGAGTCGATCGTCCAGCCTCGCGGTGTTCGGCTGGCGTCGGCGTGCTCCGGTTCGCGTCGCCGCGATCGCACCACCGATGAGCGCTCCCGCAGTCAGTGCTGCGGCGGCGGTCACCGTCAACTTCGTCCCGCTGGTTGTCACACCCATCGCAGCGCGATGGCTTGCGACTTCCCGCGAAGAGTGAAGCGCAGGGACTGTCGGCATGTGTTTCTCGCCAGGATTCTCGTGCGGCTTGCCTTCTTGCGTGCGGTCCTGCTCAGTGATCGGCTCCGCATTTTCCGCCGGCTCGATCCCGCGGCCGTATTTCTTTGAATACACCTGAGTGAATTCTGCTCCGAAGAACAGGATCTGCGCGGAGTAGTAGACCCAGATCAAGAGTGCCACGAGCGAACCGGCGGCGCCGTACACGCTCGTCGCCGACGCTCTTCCCAGATACCAACCGAGCAGCGACTTGCCGATCGTGAAGAGGATCGAAGTCGCGATCGCGCCGATCCATACGTCGGGCCAGCGCACTTTCGCATCGGGGATGTAGCGAAAGATCAGCGCGAACAGCACCGTGATGACCGCGATCGAGACGATGAAATTGATGACGCTGAGGATGACGCCCTCGTCGAGGCCGATCGCGTGCGTCGCGCCGGTCAGCACCGTGCTGGCGATCAACGAAACCAGGAGCAGGAACACCACGCCCATCACCATCGTCATGCTGAGGAAGCGGTCTTTGATCATGCCCATGATGCCGCGGCCGGGCTTGGGTTTGACTTCCCAGACGGTGTTGAGCGAATCCTGCAACTCGCCGAACACGCCCGATGCGGATAGGAACAGTACGACGACGCTGATCGTGGTCGCGAGAATGCCGGCGCTGGGCTGGCCGGCGTTCTTGATCATCTCCTGCGCGGCTTCCGCGCCTTTCTGGCCGACCGTCTGATTGAGGTAGGCGGAGATCTGTCCGCTGGCCGCTTCGTCGCCGAAGATCTTGCCGACGATCTTCATGCAGATGACCAAGAGTGGTGCGATGGACAACATCGTGTAATACGCCAGCGCGGCAGCGAGCTTGGTCGCTTTGTCCTCAGACCAATCGGAAAACGCGCGTTTGGTAAGCTCCCAGAGCTCGCCGGGTGCAGGCATAGACATGGATGGACTCCTCGGCGAGTCGGATATGCAATTCGCGTACTAACGCGGGGAGGCGCCACCTTCAGGCAGAGACATCGATAGGCTTCTGTTGAGCCTCCTCGTCGCTGCGTTTCTCCTGCAACTCGGCGGCGAGAGCCTTGTTCTCGGGGCTGGGGACGGGCGCGACCAGCCGCTCCTCTTTTTTCTCGCCACTGGCAATCCCGGCCACCGCGAAGTCGATCTCACTGTTGATCTCCGCGCCCACCAGCAGCACAAGCGCGTCGATGTAAAAGAACAGGAGGAGGATCACCAACCCCGCGACGGTGCCGTAGGTCTTCGCGTAGCTCGCTTCGCCGCCGAACTTAGTGATGTAAACCCGGAACACAACGCCCAGCAGGATCCACACCGCGATGCTGAATACCGCGCCCGGCGTGATAATGTGAAACTTCTGTTTCAGGTTCGGGCCGAAGTGGTAAATCGTCGCGGTGATGCAGAACATCAGCACCAGCGCGATCGCGCTGCGGGCAACGTTTACCAGCCCGATCATCCAAGCCGACGCGGGAATTTTCTCGGCCGCGTGTCGCACCAGCCAGGCGATCACGGCCGTCCCGATCGGCAGCAGGATCAGCACCATGATGACCAACGTCGCCACGACCAGCGTCAGCGCGATGGAAACAAGTCGATGGCGGATGAACCCGCGGCTTTTCTCAATGTCATAAGCTTTATCCAGCGCCGAAATCGTCATCGACATTCCGCCACTGGCGCCCCACATCGTGAGAATCAGGCCGATGCTCAACAACCCCTTGGCGCTGCCCTTGGAGGTCTGGAGCACCATGTGCACCTGTGTCTTGATGATGTCGCCGGCGTCTTTCGATGGAATCGTGCGGTCGATCGCTTCGCTGATCTGCTGTTCCAAGTTGGGCTTGAACCGCTCCGGTATAAGCGGCACCAGGCTGAGCATGAAGATCAGAAATGGGAACACCGCGAACAGCCACGAGTACGCCAGCGCCGAGCCCCACGTGAACACCTGGTCTTCGCCGATCTGCTGCCACACGCGCTTGAGAAACGTGAAGATTCCGATCGACTTCAGGACATGGGGCACGTCGCCAAGCCGGGCCATGCCTGAGGATTGTGGGGATGTCGAAATCGGTTTGCAAACGCCGAGCGACCAGGTCATGCGCGGGTTCCGCTGCAGGCGCCAGAGTCGCGCCGACGGTTCGAGCAAATACTACGGCGATTTGCTAGGATGCAACCCCGTCTCGACGAGATCACCGAGGCAGGGCGCGGCGGGCGCCGGCGCCCGCGCGCACCGATCGGCGAGCATGATGAACACGACGACCAGCGGCGACATCCACTATCGGCCGCACCAGGACCCCAGAAGTAGTCACCAGCAGATCGCGAAGCTCGTGCGCGAGCTGGCGGGCGAGCGCGGCTATGCGCCGGTGCTGGACGTCGGCTGCGCCCAGGGAATGCTCGCGCAGGCGGTAGCGGGCAGCGCCGCGATCGTCCTCGACGGGATCGAGCTCAATGAACAGTGGGCCGCGAGGGCGCGGCCGCATTATCGACAGGTGTTCACCGCGCCGGCTGAAGCGGCGCCGTTGAAAGATCGCGAATATCGACTGGTCGTCTGCGGCGATGTGCTGGAGCACCTGGCCGATCCGGTCGCGACGCTGCGCCGCCTGCGGCAGGCGTCAGCCGAGGATGCCAAGTTCATCATCTCATTGCCTAATATCGCGCATCTGGCGGTGCGCCTCATGCTGCTCGCAGGGAAATTCCCGAAGATGGAGCGCGGCCCGCTCGATAAGACGCACCTGCAATTCCTGACCCGAAAAACCGCGACGCAGATGCTCGAACGAGCCGGTTTGAAAGTTGAGCGCGCCAGTTGTACCGGTCTCCCCATCGACGAGATCTGGAAGAACGGACAGGGCAGCCTGATCTTCCGCGGGCTGGTGCGCTCGCAGCACTTGATGCTCGACCTCATGCCGGGTTTGCTGGCCTATCAATGGATCTTCGTCGCGTCAGCTTAGTTGTCGCGATCGTAGCGCTGTCCGCAGCCGTCTGGCTGCGCGAAGGGATGTACACGCCAGTCGCCGTCGGGCTGCTCGCGCTCGCGTTGGTGGCGACAGTTACTGCGTGCATTTCAAGGCCGCGGGATTTTGCTCGGAATGGGATCGAGTGGTCCTTCCACTTCACTTTCCTTGCGCTGCTCTACGCGGTGGGCGCAATAGTCTGGATTGTGAACACATCAGAGCCCGTGTTGGATGTGTACGTGTTCCAACGCGACGCGTGTTGGGCCATACGCTATCTGAAGAATCCGTACACAATTGACTTTCCGAATATCTATGGCCCGAGCGGATCGTGGGTGTACGCGCCGCAGTTCGTTCACGGCGATCGATTGACGTTCGGCTATCCGTATTTGCCTTTGACGCTGTGGTGGGATTTTCCGGGATTCCTGCTTGGCGACTATCGCTGGATGAATTTGATAGCCACGATCGCTGCCGGTACTTGTATTGCCGCGATCGGTCGATCTGTGTGGAGCTGCATCGCTGCGGGATTGTTGCTGTTCAATCCAGTCGGGTTTCTCGTATTGAAGTTCGGCTGGACCGAGCCGCTGTCGGCGATGTTGCTGGCGGCAGTCGTGCTTGCCATTTCGCGCGAATCCAGACTTACTCCGATCCTCTTCGGTTTATTGTTGGCGTCGAAGCAATACTGCGCGTTTGCGTTGCTGTTGATTCCGCTGATCGCACCGCCGGGGCGTGCACGATGGCGATGGCTCGCGATCGCCGCTGCAAGCGCGCTGGCCGTCACGCTGCCGATGGTCTTGATCAACGTGAAAGCGTTCTGGCAGAACGTCGTGCTGTTGCAGTTTCAGCAGCCATTCCGGGATGACTCGCTCAGTTTCGCGGTATTGTTCGGACCCGTAAGTACGTTGCCCGCGATGGTGTCGGCGGTCGTAGTCGCTGTTGTCGTGAACCTTCGTCTCCGTCGATCTGCGGCAAGCTTCGCGATCGCGTGCGCGACGATGTATCTCGTCTTCTTCGCGTTCAACAAGCAGGCTTTCGCGAACTACTACTTTTTCGTGATCGCTGCGATGTGCTGCGCTCTTGCATCATTTAGCCGCGGACCTCGGTCCGCGATTTCTGCGGAGACGCGCGCGGAGCAACCTCCGCGGCTAAATAGCTGAGCTCACCGTGACTCATGCTGCGGCGTCTCTCCGTCCGATAACAGTTATCGGACCTATGTACGCCCGCGGTGCGCTCATCCTCTCGCTTCTGATGCTCGGCAGCGCGGTTGCCGCGCCGGTGCAGCCGGCCGACGTCAGCCGCGTGCTGCGGACGTTCGATTTCGAAGAACGCCGTCTGGGCAACGTCGAAGAGCTGCCGATGCACTGGACGAAGGTGGACGGCGCAGGGCTGCCGCATTACGTGAACGCGCAACTCGCGACCGACCACGCCCGCGGCGGAAAATACAGCTTCCGCTTCGACCTTAACGGCGGCTCTTTGATCTACCGCTATCAAACCGGCCAGATCAAGGTGCAGCGCGATGCCCATTATCGCGTCGAGGGTTTCGCGCAGACGACCGTGATGCCCAACGCTCGCGCCCGGATGAGTGCGTTCTTCACCGACATCGACGGCCACCCGATCGAAAACTCGACGCGCAGCTCCGATCTCTACGCGGCGAAAAGTAACTCCGCGCAGACCAACTGGCACAAGCTGGTTGTCGAGCTGTCGAGCGATGCGCCCGAGGCGGCGTATCTCATCGTTGAGCTCGCGCTCCTGCAGCCGGCAATGTATTCCACCGCGACGCTCGGCGAGCACACGCTGTATCCGCAAGACATCCACGGCACCGCGTGGTTCGACGACATCACCGTTTCGCAGGTGCCGAAGGTGACGATGAGCACCGGCCGGCCTGGCAACATGTTCCGCCGCAGCGATCCGCGTCAGCTCGGCGTGCTCGTTAACGATCGGTTTACTGACGATTTGTCGGCGCAGCTCATCCTGCGCGATGCGGAGAATCGCATCGTCTATCAGAAGAGCGGCGCGCTGGACATGAACGCCGCCGGTGCCGAGCAGCTCGGACCTGGTCGCAAGCGGCTGACGCTTTCGCTGCCGGGCGACCTGCCGCCCGGATGGTACGAGGCGACGCTGGAGATGAGCAGCCACGGCACGTTTGTCGGCGATCAGACGCTCGACGTCGTGTTCCTCGCTGACAACGCCAAGCCGATGCAGTCCGACCCGCGCTTCGGCGTGATCGCGACCGACCTGCCGTTCGAAGGATGGGGCGAGCTGCCGCAGATCCTGCCGATGCTCGGCGCCGGCCGCGTGAAGCTTGGCGTGTGGAGCGAGCAGGGCGACGCTCAGCAGCTCGACGCGGCCGCGTTCGATCGCCTGCTCGAGCAGTTGCAGGAACTTCAGATCACGCCCACCGCGTGTCTGCTCACGATCCCGCCGATCGTGCGCGAGCGGATCCGCGCCGGTCGAGCGAGCACCACGCAGCAATCGCAGCCGATGCTCGACACCCGCGCGATCCTGACGGCGGCGAGTGAAAACCCGTGGCTGTCGATCCTGAAATCCCCGACGGATCTTTGGCAGCCGCAGCTCGCGTACCTGATCGCGCGGCACGCGAATCATCTCGATCGCTGGCAACTGGGCGCGGATGGAACCGATACGTTCGTGACTGAGCCGCGCATGCGCAAGGTGTATCAGCGCGTGCTCGACGAATTCCGCGGACTCGTGCAGGCGCCCGACCTCGCGATGCCCTGGCCTGCGTGGTACGAGCTCGACGGCGAGATGCCCGCGACCGTCGCGCTACACGTAAAGCCCGATGTGCTGCCTAACCAGTTGCCGCTTTATATGCAGGACATCACGCGCGGGTCCTCCGGGACCACGAACCTGTCGATCTATCTCGAACCACTCGACCGGGCGCAGTACGGACGCGAGCTGCAGATCCGCGACCTCGCACAGCGCATCGCTTACGCGCTCTCGGCAGACGCGAAGCGCATCGACATTCGCCTGCCCTTCACGGTGCAGCGGGATGGCGATGGAGAATCGGTCGAGATTCGCAAGCAGCCGCAGGAACTGCTCATCGTCGTCCGCACTATCATGCGCACGCTGGGCAACGCCACGTTCAAAGGCAAGGTGCCGATCGCGGACGGCATCGAGGCGTTCCTCTTCGACCGCAACGGCGACGGCGTCCTGATGCTCTGGGATCGCGGCAACGCGGGCGGCGTGAAGCAGCTCGCGCTCAACCTCGGCCAGCGGCCAATGCGCGTGGATTTGTGGGGCAACGTCTCGCCGCTGATCCGAACGTCGAGCGACAACAGCTCGGTGCCGCTGGAGCTCGGACCGATGCCGATCTTTCTGGTGGGCATCGACGCGCAGCTCGCGCAGTTGCGCGCCTCGATCGCGTTCGACAACGACCGCATCGAATCGAGCTTCAAAGCGCACGCGCGAAGATTGCGCTTCACGAACCCGTATCACTCGACGATCTCCGGCAGCGTGAAGCTGACCGCACCGAAGGGTTGGACCATCAACCCGCCGAGCCAGACGTTCACGCTGAACCCCGGCGAGACGTTCGACCGCGAGGTCACGTTTGAGTTTCCGTACAACAGTTTCGCAGGACCGAAGACGATCACCGCCGACTTCCAAGTGCAAGCCGAGACGAACGAGCGCTTCACGGTGCCGCTCGTCCTCAAGCTCGGCCTGAGCGACGTCGGTCTTCAGACCATCGCGCTGCGTGACGGACGCGACGTCATCGTCCAGCAGATGATCACCAACTACGGCGAAAAGCCCATCGATTACACGGCCTATTCAATGTACCCGGGACAGGCGCGGCAGGAGCGACTGGTGACCAACCTCGCTCCCGGTCGAACGACGATCAAGAAATATCGCTTCAACAACGTGAACTTCAGCGGTGAATCAAAGGTGCGCAGCGGAGTGAAGGAGCTGAAGGGAACCCGCGTGCTGAACGATGAGGTTGCGATTCAGTAACTGCGTATTTCATTTAGCCGCGGAGCTTGCTCCGCGATAACAGAGAATGCGGACCAAGGTCCGCGGCTACATAAATTCTTCAATACAACGGTCCCAGCACCAATCGCGGATCTGGATAGATCTGCAGCGCCCTCTCGTGATCCGCATCACTCACCACACCGGGGATGTCCGGCTTGGTCGGTCGCTCGTAGCTCAACTGAAAATGCAGGTGCGGATTCCAGCCGCCGTTCTCGTCGCGATCGCCGAGGTATGCGATCAACTCGCCGGCGCGGATCGAGTCGCCTTCGCGATGCAGGTTGAGGGATGATTTCGAGAGATGCCCGTGCAACGCGAACAGCTCGGCGTCGTCGAGCACGTGTCGCGTGATAATCGTGTAGCCGTAATCACCGGCCGCGCTGTTGTAGCCCTGCAGAAAAACTGTCCCATCAAAGAACGCGTACACTTCGGTACCCACTGGGCCTGCGATGTCGATCCCAACGTGGATGTCCCGCATGCCGCCGAAAAGTTCAGTCGTGTACACGCCGCGGCGTTTTTCGTTGTACTTGCCGATGCCGAAACCGTTTTCGGGCGCCTTGATGCCTTCGAAACCATTGGATAGGTCGAAGACTTCGTAGCGCTCGGGAAGGTGAATGACGGGACTGAACTTGTAACGCGCAAAGTTGATCGTCTTACCCCCTCTCCCTTCGGGAGAGGGTTGGGGTGAGGGGGCTTTCCCGCCGCGACGCCTCTCACACTCGTCGTAGATCGCTTCGAGGACAGAATCCAAGTGGTCGAACACGTCCGTGTTTACGAATCGAATCACCCGTTCTCCACCGCGATCAAGGATTTTCGTTCGCGTTGAATCATACACGTCGCGTCGATCGTGCGAATCGCCGTCCAGTTCGACGATCAGCCGCAGTTCATGGCAGTAGAAATCCGCGACGTACGGACCGACAAAGTGTTGGCGCCGAAACTTGAACCCGCCGACCTGACGGTCGCTGAGGAAACGCCAGAGCTTTTCTTCCGCAGGCGCGGGATCATGGCGCATCTCGCGGGCGCGGGTGAGAAGAAGTGGGTTGAGCGGGACCTTCTTCAAAGTCTGACTCGTCTGAGACTCGATAGCCCCCTCACCCCAACCCTCTCCCGGAGGGAGAGGGAGTTAAAGCACTTCCATCGCACGCGGATAACTACCCAGCACCGTTAGCTTCAGGCAATGCTGCTTGGCCTGCTCGATCGCGCGCTGCATGGATTCGTCGTTGTGATGGCCCATGGCGTCGATGAAGAAGGAGTATTGCCAGTTCTGGTTGCCGCTGGGGCGTTTTTCGATATCGGTGAGGTTCACGCCATTGTCGCGGAAGACGTCGAGAACTTCCGCGAGCGCGCCGGGTTTGTCGGCGGTGATGAACATGATCGCGGTCTTGTCGTTGCCGCTGCGACCGGCGGGTTGTTTGCCGATGACGAAGAAACGCGTAATCGTGTCCGGCCGATCTTCGATGTTCTCGAACTGCGCGTGAAGTCCATACAGCTCGGCGGCGAGATGCGATCCGATCGCGGCGACGCCCGGGTCCTTCGCCGCAAGCTGCGCGGCGTAGCTCGTGCTCGCCACCGGCTGCACCTCGCGACCCTTGCCAACGTTCGCCAGCCAATTGCGGCATTGCGTGAAGACTTCGGGCTTCGAGTAAATCTTCTTCACTTGCTCCCAAGGCTCCTTGGTCAGCAGGTGATGATGCACGGCGATCTTCACTTCGGCGCAGATCTGCGCGCCGCTCCCTGAATCCAGGAATGCGTCGAGCGTGTCGACGATGCCGCCGTGGATGCTGTTCTCGACGGGCACCAGCCCGTAATCGACATGCCCGCGCGCGACGCCGTCGAAAACCGCCGCGATATCCGTCAGCGGCACGTAATCGACCGACTGCCCGAACTTCGCGGCCGACGCTGCGTGCGAAAAACTCCCGACCGGACCAAGGAAGCCGATCTTCAGCGGCCGCTCGAGCGCGAACGATCCGCTCATCAGCTCGCGATAGACGGCCTCGAGCGTCTTGTTCGGCAGCGGCCCATGATTCAGCTCGCGGATCTTCTTCAGGATCAGCGTCTCGCGATCCGGCGCGTAGATCGGCGTGTTGTGCTGCTGCTTGTGCTTGCCCACTTCAACGACGACCTGCGCGCGGCGGTTGAGCAGATCGACAAGCTGCAAATCGATCGCGTCGATCTGAGCACGAAGCTGCGCGAGAATTTCATCCGGCGCGTCCGACATTTTCGCGGTTCGTTGTAGCAAACGACCCGGCTCTTCGCGAGGGTCGATTGCTGACCTCTGACCTCTGACCTCTGAACTTGACCCCTCATCCTTTCCGCATCGAATGACCGATAACCACCAAGTGACGGAGTTGCTAAAACTTCTCCCTACCGACCTCGGCGATGGCGTCATGCTCGTGGCGATGATCGCCAGCGTCGTCGGATTGGGGCTATTTGTCGCCGGCGTGAGGGTTTCTCGGCCTTTGATCACGCTCGTGACGGTTTCGACGGGTGCGGCGATCGGGCTGCAAATGCCGAAATGGTTTGGGTGGAGCGTGAGCGCCGCGGGCCCGGCCGTCGCGGGTGCGGTCGTGCTGGGCGTCAGCGGCTTCGTGCTCCATCGCATGTGGATCGGACTGTCGCTCGGGCTGCTCGTTGCAATGTGGGCCGCCCTGACCATCTGGATCACGATGCACGGCAAGAACACGTGGACGTGGCCGAGCTTCGATCCGCAGACGACGACCATCGCGTCGTACGGCAAATCGGTGTGGGCAAACGTGCCGGCGGACATGTCGCGGTTGATCCCGTGGGCCGCCGGCGTCGCGCTGGTCAGCGCGCTGGCCGCGACGATCCTGTGGCCGCGGCTGATGACCGCGTTCTTCTGGAGCGCGTTCGGCGTGACGACGATGCTCGCGATGGCGGGCATCATGATGACGATCGGCAAGCACACCGACTGGCTCGCGAAGGCGCCGCAGAAGACCGCGACGCAGATCGCGACGCTTGTCACAGCGCTGCTGGTCGGCACGGCGATCCAGTGGAAGCTGTCGCCCAAATCGGCCGCCGCAAAGCTCAGCGCCGGCGCGATTGCGCAGTCGAAACCGAAGGACGAGATGAAGTGATGATCACCAGCCTCCTCGCAGCCGCCGCCGACACGTCCGCCGCCGCTCGTAACGGCGCGGCCAACGCGTCGCAGCACCTCTCGTTCCTGCACCTGCCGTCGCATTGGCCGGCGCAGGGCGATCTCATCCAATGGTGTCAGTCGATGGCGCCCGGCACCGCCACGGTGCTGGTCATCGTCGGACTCGTCTACATGCTTTTCGGCTGGTACGCGTTCAAGGGATTGGTGACGCTGAACGCCGCGATGGCCGGCGGATGCCTCGGCGCGATCATCGCCGATCGCGTGGCCGATGCCGCGCCGGTCGGCGCGATCGTCGGCGCGATCATGGCCGCCGCCACCACCTGGCCCATGATGAAGTACGCGATCGCCGGCATGGGCGGCATCTTCGGCGCGCTGGTCGGCGCGGCGCTGTGGAGAAGCTTCAACCTCGACCCCAACCTCGCCTGGGCCGGCGCACTCGTCGGCCTCGTGCTGTTCGGCATGCTGTCGTTCGTGGTCTTCAAGACCAGCGTGATGATGTACACGAGCCTGCAGGGCGCCGTGATGTTCACGTTCGGCACGCTGGCGCTCTTGTTCAAGTATCAATCCATCACGCCGCAGGTCATCCAGCACCTGACGCTCAAGCCGTTCCTGCTGCCGCTGGCCGTCTTCGTGCCCGCGATGATCGGCCTGATCTACCAGCAAACCCAATACGGCGACGGCGACCCCGTCCCGGCAGGCAAAAAGAAGTAGAGCGCCGCGCGCCCCGCGCGGAATAACGAAGCCCGACGACCCGCACGCGGGTTCCCCGATCCCGAATGACCATCGCGTGAGCTCCATTCCAGCGCTCCACTGTCGCGGCGAGCGAAAGAAAAAGTTTTGCACGTCCATCTCTCCACTTAGGCCAAGCGCCCCGGCCCAAGCTCAGGCCCGGCCAGCACCTTGGCCAATGACATCGCCATAAGTCCCCGCGGCGAGGTGTGTCCAACCGTGTATCTAGCGCGCATAAGCGCGCACTTTTCGGCCACTCCCGACACATCCCGTTGCACATACAGAGCGCGCGCACGTGCGCGCGCTCTCTCAATATCTACGGGGGCGCTGCGCGATCGGCGCTACAGGCGCGCAGCAGACGACAAGATTTCGTGGATTGTGAAGGCCGGGGCGAAGCTTATGCCTATGGGAAGTCGTTCGACGTGATGAAATGTCTCCGGCGGTTTCTTCCCCGATCCCCTGCAGATAGGTCACGACAGCGCCGCCGCGGAACACCCGACAACCGGCACCATCGCTACAGATTCACTTTCGGCGAGGGCAGCGCGCGACTTAGTTGGCAAATATTCGTGATAAAGTCGCGCCGGATTCGGACGGGTTCGTTCGAAAATGCACGATCCAACTCACGCGGGAATTTTGTATCGCATCCACCTCTCGATAGACTTGCGCGCCCGGGGAATGGCATACGGCTATTACAACACTCGGCCCTATCGGCGCAGGCGTGGATCTTCGCAGGAGGACGAAGGAAGCTTCTTCGAAGGCCTCGTGTTTCTCATTGGATTGGTCTGCAAAGGATTCTGGCGAGTGATCACCGGCGGCGGTAGCACGAAGCCGCCGCCGCCGCCGAAGCCCACGACTACGCGCACGACCCGGCCGCCCATGACCGCCCCGCCCTCGATGCTATCGATGGCTCCGCCGCGCGCCATTCAGCAGCAGCGCACGGCGAACAGCGGTTGGGTTGAGATCGGCGATCCACTGCCCTATCGCCGATCGAGCGGAGTGCTGACCAAAGGCGAGCGGGCCTTTTGGATTCCGCTGCTACACGCCCTCAACGGCAAGTACCGCGTTTTCTGTAAAGTTCGGCTAAACGACGTCGTACCCTGCCCCGACAATCACCCTCGTGAGACATATTGGTTTAAGAAGATCAACCGATATCACGTCGACTTTGTGATCTGCGACCCGGTAACTACAGTGCCGCTGCTGGTAGTCGAGTTAGACGATCGTCGTCATCGGCGGCGCCAACGCCGAAATCGAGACGAGTTCAAAGATGCAGTCCTGCGCGCCGCTGGCATGACGGTGTATCGGGTGCGCGCGCAGCAGGCTTACGACCCGATCGAGCTCGCCCGGCAGATCAATGCATCAATTGCCACGACTCCCGCGCCCACCAAAACAATCCGGTAATTCGGGCTTAAATGGCATGAGTACGACGACCAGACGCGCTTATTACGGTGAATCGATTTCAGGATTCCTTGACGAGGAAGACCAGTTCGTACTCGGAAAGCTTGTTGAAGCGAGTTCGTTCGGCATTGAGCCTACACAGCGCGATGCTTGGCTATCTCAGATCCAGATCCTCAAGCACGTCCTCTTGCCATCTCTTCCTGCCGGTACGGTGTATTTCGAGTACACGGTTCCGCGGCTCGGCAAGCGAATTGACGTGGTGCTCTTGTTGGGACCAGTGTTGTTCGTGGTCGAGTTCAAGGTGGGGGAACATGAATTTTCAGCCCACGCGATCGATCAAGTTTACGACTATGCACTCGACCTCAAGAACTTTCATGAATCATCCCACACGGTGCACATCGCTCCCGTGGTGGTGCCCACGCGGGCTAAACCAGTAGCGCTCGACATTCATCTGGATGAGCACGGCGATCGTGTCTTTGCGCCAATACTCTGCGCTCCCGAATCTCTACCCGATGCGTTCGCCGCGATGCTTGAGCTCGTCACGGCGCCACCGATCGATCGTGACACGTGGGAGCGCGGCCGCTACTGTCCGACTCCTACTATTATCGAGGCCGCAAGCGCCCTCTATGACCAACATTCGGTCGATGAAATCTCACGACACGATGCGGGCGCGACAAATCTGACGAAAACGTCGGCAATCGTCGCCGAGCTCATCCGCGAGGCAAGAACTGAAAAGAAGAAGACGATTTGCTTTGTCACCGGCGTGCCCGGTGCAGGGAAAACACTGGTCGGATTGGATATTGCTAATCAACATCGCGACAGCGATAGTGACCTCTACAGTGTTTTTCTGTCAGGGAATGGGCCGCTCGTTAAAGTTCTCTGCGAAGCGCTCGCGCGTGACCGATTTCATGCCAACAAGAAGCGCGGTCTTCAGACGAAGAAAGAGGACGCCCGCCGGGAAGTCGAATCCTTCATCCAAAACGTTCACCATTTTCGGGACGATTGCCTAGTTGATGAGCTCGTCCCACCCGTGGAACACGTTGCGCTGTTCGACGAGGCGCAGCGCGCTTGGAATCTCGACATGACGGCAAGGTTCATGCGAGAGAAGAAAAAGTTCGCCAACTTCCGGCATTCCGAACCGGAGTTTCTCATAAGTTGCCTAGATCGTCATAAAGATTGGGCTGTGATCGTGTGTCTCGTTGGTGGAGGTCAGGAGATCAACACTGGCGAGGCTGGAATTGGCGAGTGGATTGAGTCAGTGCTGCGGTCGTTTCCCCATTGGCAAATGCAACTCTCGTCTCGCATTAACGATTCCGAGTACGCCGCCGGGCGATTGGTTGAGCGGGTGAGTGCGCATCCGAACGTCACTTTTCGAGACGAGCTTCATCTCGGTGTTTCCATGCGGTCTTTCCGAGCAGAACGTGTCTCGCTTCTCGTTAAGCAGTTGCTCGACCTCGAAGCCGGTCCCGCCCGCGAAACTTTGCAACAGGTAAACGCCACGTATCCGATCGTGATGACGCGACAGGTTGAAACCGCAAAAGACTGGCTCCGGCAGAAGGCTCGTGGCAACCAGCGATACGGACTAGTGGTGTCCTCACAAGCGCAGCGGCTCCGTCCTCACGCGATCGATGTCCGTGCGAAAATCAATCCGGTTCATTGGTTTTTGCACGGTAAAGATGACGTGCGTTCATCTTTTTACCTCGAGGACGCTGCTACGGAGTTCCACGTTCAAGGCCTGGAGCTTGACTGGGCTGGCGTTGTGTGGGACGGCGACCTTCGATATCGTCCAAATGGGTGGGATCATTACGAGTTCAAGGGAAAGAAGTGGAACCGGATTCAGAAGAGCCAACGGCAATCGTATCTCAAGAACGCGTACCGCGTATTGCTAACGCGAGCGCGTCAGGGGATGGTAGTCGTCGTGCCCGAAGGCGACCTTCGTGACCACACGCGGGATCCAAGCTACTACGACGCCACGTTCGATTACCTCGCAGAGATAGGCATAACCGGGTAATCTAGTCGGCGGTCGCTGTGGTGGGGCCGAGCGAGATCCAGATGCAAACAGGCACGAAGATCGGATTCTGCATCTATGTTGACGCGCTCCTCGAAGGGGCGACGCCAAGCTTACGTGACGAGGCCGATCTTCCTTTCGTGTTTTTGTCTCGACGCGAAGCGGAGCGCGAGATTGCGGAGAACATGATCACGCGGCTTCAGGAGTTCATAGATGGCGAGCGAGATTTCGACGACGCGACAGTCGTCGAAGAGTACGTCGTCGAAGTAAATGTTCTGCCTGACGGGTCTGTTGTGGATGTCAACGGAAACCATTTTGGCTCGCGACGCCATTGGCTCGCGACGCCATTAACGTGACAGCTTCATTGATGCACTCGCACTTTTAGACGTGGCAATGTCCTATGCCGACGCTAGGAAGACTAAAGCGTGTTGAGCTTCGGGAAGCGTGGCCGACTGAATCGGGAGCGTTCACGCCGTGGCTCGCACTCCCAGAGAATCTGACCCTACTGGCTGATACCCTCGGGATTGAACTCGCCCTCGAAGCGCAGGAGCAGCGTGTTGGGCTCTTCCGCGCTGACATCCTTTGCAAAGATACGGCAACCGACAGCTGGGTGCTGATTGAGAACCAGATTGAACCCACCGACCATTGCCACCTCGGTCAGCTCCTCACATATGCGGCCGGTCTTCAGGCGGTGACAATCGTGTGGGTCGCAAAGACGATCCGCGAGGAGCACCGCGCCGCCCTTGACTGGCTGAATGAGATTACAGACGAGAAGTTCAACTTCTTCGGGCTTGAAATCGAGTTGTGGCAGATTGGTGACTCGCCGATCGCTCCCAAATTCAACGTCGTGTGCAAGCCGAATGAGTGGAGCAAAAACGTTCAGGAAACCGCGCGCGGAATTGCGAGCGTGGCTGGCGGTGATAACGCCAAGATTTATCTCGAATATTGGACGGCGTTGCGGGAACACATGCGGGAGAGCCGCAGCATTGTGCGGTCGCAGAAGCCACTGCCGCAGAATTGGGCAACGCACGCGATTGGGCGCTCCTACTTCCATCTGAACGCTATCGCAAGCATTGAGACGAACTACATCGCGGCATCCGTTGTGATGTTGGGACCGAACGCCAAGCGGCATTATCGCGTGCTGCTGAACGACAAGGCCGAAGCCGAGAGGGAAGCCGGAGAGTCGTTCTCGTGGGAAGAGCGGCCCGATGGGGTCGAGAGTCGAATCGTTTTGCGCCTCAACGGCGTGGATCCATCGGATCGAAGAGATTGGGCGCGCCAGCATGCTTGGTTTCGCGAAAAACTCGAAAAGCTTCACCGTGTGTTCGGACCGAGAATCAAGGCGATACCTGCACTCGGAGGCGACGCCGCTCTCGCGGAAAGTCCGATTTAGTTTCGCCGACCATGGCGCAGGTCGCGCCGCCGCCAGCGAAAGTGAGACTAACGCCAGCGTAAGTCGGACCGACGCCGGCGCAGGCCGCGTCAACGCCGGCGTAAGTCGCGCCGACGCCGGCGCAGGCCGCGTCAACGCCGGCGTAAGTCGCGCCGACGCCGGCGTAAGTCGCGCCGACGCCGGCGCAGGTCGGGTCAACGCCGGCGCAGGCCGCGCGAACGCCGGCGTAAGTCGCACCGACGCCGGTGTAAATTCTGTCAACGCTGGCGCAGATTGCTCGGACGCCGGGAAAAGTCGCGCCGCCGCTCGTCTGCTCGCGTCGCCTGCCGTTTTTGCAGCTCTTGCTTCGCGATAGCTGCCAAAATGGTTTTAACTCTCGGGGGAAACTCAGCTTACAGCTCGGTAAGATGGCAAACCCTGGCCTCTCGTTTGCGTAGAACTCATTCGGACTCATCCGGAGGTTTTCTACGCACATGCGGTTCGACAAGTACACCATCAAGGCCCAGGAAGCGGTCGGGCGGGCGCAGGAGCTGGCTCAGCAACGCGACAACGCGGAGCTGTTGCCGTTGCACGTGCTGGCGGCGCTGCTCGCCGAGTCCGAGGGCGTCGTGCATCCGCTGTTGCAGAAGATCGGGGCCAGCGTCGCACGCGTGCAGCAGGTGGTGGGCGGCGAGCTGGATCGCCTGCCGAAAGCGACGGGCACGCAGCTTGGCATGCATCGCTCGACGCAGGACGTCTTCACGCAGGCGCAGAAGGAAGCGGATCGTCTCAAGGACGAATACGTCTCCACCGAGCACCTGCTCCTGGCGCTGGCGCAGGTGAAGAGCGAGGCCCGCGAGATCCTCTGGACCAACAGCGTGACGCACAACGCGATCCTGACCGCGCTCAAAGAAGTGCGCGGCGGACAGCGCGTGACCGATCAGAATCCCGAAGACAAGTATCAGGCGCTGCAGCGATATGGCCGCGACCTGGTCGAGCTTGCGCGGCAGGGCAAGGTGGATCCGGTCATCGGTCGCGATGAGGAGATTCGCCGCACCATGCAGGTGCTGGCGCGGCGAACGAAAAACAACCCGGTGCTGATCGGCGAGCCCGGCGTCGGCAAGACGGCGATCGTCGAAGGGCTTGCCATCCGCATGCTCAACGGCGACGTGCCGACGGTGCTGGCGAACAAGCGGATCATCGCGCTGGACATGGGCGCGCTGATCGCCGGCGCGAAGTTCCGCGGCGAGTTTGAGGATCGCCTCAAAGCGGTGATCAAAGAGGTCACCGAGAGCGACGGGCAGATCATCCTGTTCATCGATGAGCTGCACACGGTGGTCGGCGCCGGCAAGGCCGAAGGCGCGATGGACGCCGGGAACCTGTTGAAGCCGGCGCTGGCGCGCGGCGAGCTGCGCACGATCGGCGCGACCACGCTGGATGAATATCAAAAGCACATCGAGAAGGATGCGGCGCTGGAGCGGCGCTTCCAGCCGATCTACGTCGATCAGCCCAGCGTCGAAGACACGATCGCGATCCTGCGCGGCCTGAAGCAGCGCTACGAAACGCACCACGGCGTGCGCATCACCGACAGCGCGATCGTCAGCGCTGCGGTGCTGAGCGATCGGTATATCACCGATCGATTCCTGCCGGATAAGGCGATCGATCTGATCGACGAGGCGGCGAGCCGGTTGCGCATCGAGAACGACAGCATGCCGGCCGAGCTGGACGAACTGCAGCGGCGATCGATGCAGCTTCAGATCGAGATCGAGGCGCTGCGCAAGGAAAAGGATCAGGCGAGCAAGATCCAGCTCGAGAAGGCCGAGCGCGAGCTTGCGGACATCAACGAGCGGATCACGCCGCTGCGGACGCGGTGGGAGAACGAGAAGAAGGCGCTGGACTCGATCAAGCAGGTGCAGGAGGAGATCGATCACAAGCAGGTGGAGCTCGAGCAGGCGCAGCGGCAGGGCAAGCTGGAAGTGGCGGCGCGGATTCAGTACGGCGAGATCCGCGATCTGCAGAAGCGCTTGTCCGACGCGGAGAAGCGCCTGCACGAGCTCACCAACGACGGCAAGTCGCTGGTGAAGGAAGAGGTCACGTCCGAAGAGATCGCGGAAGTCGTGTCGCGATGGACGGGCGTGCCGGTCAGTCGCATGCTCGAAGGCGAGCGCGAGAAGCTGATGCAGATGGAAGACCGGCTCGGGGCGCGGGTGATCGGTCAGGAAGATGCGGTTCGCGCGGTGAGCGATGCGGTGCGCCGCAATCGCGCGGGGCTGGGCGATCCGAATCGACCGATCGGTTCGTTTCTCTTCCTTGGTCCGACGGGCGTGGGCAAGACCGAGCTGACCAAGGCGCTGGCGGAGTTCCTGTTCGACGATGAGAACGCGATGGTGCGCATCGACATGAGCGAGTTCATGGAGCAGCACTCGGTCGCGCGACTGATCGGCGCGCCGCCCGGCTACGTCGGCTACGAAGAAGGCGGCCGACTGACCGAGGCCGTGCGCCGTCGGCCGTATGCGGTGATCCTGTTCGACGAGATCGAGAAGGCGCACCGCGATGTGTTCAACGTGCTGCTGCAGGTGCTCGACGACGGCCGACTCACCGACGGGCAGGGTCGCACGGTCAACTTCAAGAACGCGGTCATCGTGATGACGAGCAACCTCGGCTCGAACGTCATCCAGGAGCTGAGCAGCAAGGGCAGCGAGGAGTGGGAAATCGAAGGCGCGGTGCGCGACCTGCTGAAGCAGGCGTTCCGCCCGGAATTTCTCAACCGCATCGACGAGACGATCGTGTTCCATCCGCTGAACAAGGAGCAGCTTACGAAGATCGTGGACGTGCAGCTTCGCAACCTGCGCAAGCGGCTCGCCACGCGGAATATCAAGCTCGTGATCGACGAAGATGCAGAGAAGCTGCTCGCCGACGAGGGTTACGACCCGACGTTTGGCGCGCGGCCGCTGAAGCGCGTGATCCAGCAGCGCATCGAGAACCCGCTGGCGCAGCGCATCCTGTCCGGAGACTTCGGCGACGGCGACACGATCCACATCACCGTGCCACGCGGCAAGCGCGAGTTCGAGTTCAAAAAAGAGCGAGGCTCAAACGTTGCCGAAGGCGAACTCGTCGGCGAGCGCGCGTAGCATCTATTTCTCCCTCTCCCTCCGGGAGAGGGCCGGGGTGAGGGGGCTTTCGAAGCTCATGCCATTTGAATTCGAGAACGCCCTCACCCCAACCCTCTCCCGGAGGGAGAGGGGGCCGATGCACACCATTCGCGCCATGCGGCGCGAAGGGCATCCTCGAAGCTCGCAGTGAACTTTGCTCCGTTGCACAGATCGCTCGCAGCCATACGCGGGCGTAGCGTGCGGCGCAATTCTGCGAGCCGCGGGAGATCGCTCGCGAGCGCCTTCACGATCTTCACGTATTCGTCCGCGTCACGCCCGACGAACTCGCCCGCCCCCGCGTGCGTCACCGCGCTGGCGGCCATTCTTCCCGCGTGCTTTTCGCCCAGCATCGTGACGTACGGCACGCCCATCCACAGTGATTCGCACGCCGTCGTGTGACCGCTCCACGGCTGCACGTCCAGCGAGATGTCGACCGAGTGATACATCCCCAGGTGCGTCTGCGTGGGCGGCTGATCGTTGCGAATGATGTAGCGATCGTCGGCGATGCCGCGCTGGCGCATCCTCGTCTCCAGCAGATCGACCGTGCGGCCGAAGAGCATGTCGCGCCAGAACAGGATCTTCGAATTCGACACCTCGCGCAGCACGCGCGCCAGCAGATCGAGCGCGACATCGTTCAGCTTCTTCGGTCGATGAAAACACGCGAACGTAATGTACCCGTTGCGAATCGCCGGCAGATCGTTCGGCTCCGCCGCCAGCGGCTTGGACGCGTAGCACGAAAAGCCGTGCGGCAGGCGAATGATCTTCTCGGTGTACAGCTGTGATCGATCTGGCGGATCAGTGATGTCGTCCAGAAGAATCCAGTCCATCGCGCTGAGACCCGTCGTGTTGCAGTAGCCGAGATAGCTTACCTGCACCGGCGCTGGCCGTCGCGCGAACACCGGCAGGCGGTTGTATTGCAGGTGGCCGACGAGGTCGATCAGGATGTCGATCCGCTGGCTCCGGACGAGCTGCGCGACTTCTTCGTCAGATCGTCCGAACGTCGCGTGCCAACCTTGCGCCAACGATTGGAGCTCTTCGCTGTACTTGTCGGGCTTCGGAGCATCGGAAAAACAGATCGCCTCGATGCGATTGCGATCGTGCGACTGCAGGATCGGCTTGATGAACGCCGACACCGGGTGATTGCGAAAATCCGGCGACACGTAACCGACGCGGAGCCGACGATCCGGATCGCGCGAGTTCGGGTAATCGATAGAGGTGGCGCCCGTCAACGGTTCAAGAAACTTCTGCGCGAACGCGACGTGCTCATCGAAGATCTCTCGCGCCAGCGCTTTCGGATCGTAATTCAGATTCTGAATCAGGAGCTGATGCGGCAGCGGCCAATCCGGTGCCAACTGCATGCATTCGCGCCAGAGCACAAACGCCCGATCCAGCTCGCCCACGCGCGAACAGAGATCGCCGAGACGAAATCGCGAGTCGATATCGTTCGGATTCAGCTCGATCGCTTTCGCAAATTCATCGATGGCGAGATGAATGCCGCGCTGCGCCTGCAGCGCGCAGCCGCGCGCGTGATGCTGCCGCGCCTGCTCGATCATCTCCGGCGTGATCGTTGGCGTGATCATCGCGTGGTGGGACCTGTCGAAGGCGCGGTGGCGGGACGGGGCACGATGTCAATGTCAACGACGCCGGTGAAATAGCGCCAACCGCGCCCCATGAAGATCTGATCCTTCAGCATCAGCTCGACGCCGGGCTTCACCATCGCCTCGAAGAAACCCTTCTTGTTCACGTTGACGGTGACCGGCTTGCTGAAATCGACCATCTGATCATTCAGGTAAAACCGCAGCGAAGCGACGTTGTCAGTCGTCGCATCGATGCGATTCATTCCAGTCAGCGTCGCGTCCGTCTTGAACGTGTTCTGATACACAACCATGTGCCCGTGCCCGCGGCTGAGGATGAGCCAGCTTTCCGTGCCGGAGTTGACCGGCTGCCACTGCTGCACCCAATCGATGCGGTTGAACATGGTGTCGGGTCGATTCGATTGAAGCGTGACGCGCTTGGGATACAGGTCGCGCGTGCGCTGTCGCATCTTCTGATAGCAGCGGTCGTAGATCTCCTCGGTGGGCGTGTGGCCTTGCTTCTTGGTTTCTTCGTAATCGACGTCAATCTTGAAGTTCTTCAGGATGCGAACGAGCGCGCGCGTTGAATCGACCTTGATCACCTCGTCGTTCACGTCGTGCCAGGGCACCGACAGGATGTTGCGCAGGTTCATCATTCGCACGCGCTGCCAGTCGTGCTTGGCGCCGCCTGCCAGCGGGTTGATCGCGGTGAGATAGGTCGGATAGTGCAGGCCGATGTTCCACGTGGCGCTGGCGCTCATCGAGTGGCCGATCAGGTACACGCGCGTCGTGTCAACGTTCGTTCGCTCGCACGCGTGCAGCATCGGCTGGATGACCGTGTGCATGCCGGCGTAGCTGGGGCCGTACAGCTCATCGAGGTTGAGCAGCGGCATGATGACGATCGCATCGGGATGGCGCTTCAGCTCATCGGCCATCCAGTTCGTGTACCACATCGTGATCATGTCGGCCGTCGGCTTGGGATCGCGCACGAACTCGTCGGTCGCCGGCAGCTTTACGACCAGCGGCCAGCTCTTGCCACGGTCATAGTCCTTCGGAATGCCCAGGAAATACTTGACGAAATGCGGCCCGACGCGCTCGTTGATGTAGTACACGCCAGCCTGAAGCTGCGGCCAGGTCATGCGAATCCGACACAGTCGGCCAAGGATGTTCGGTTCGATCCCCGTCGCTTCCAGTTTCGCGACAGTTGCTTTTCGACCCGGTGCATCGGAGAAATACTGCTCGATCAGCTTGTGCGCTTGGTAGAGATCATGGAGCTTGGCCGGATCGAATTTTGCACCGAGTTCGTGCTGGTAGAGCGGCGCGAGCGTTTTCTCATCCATGAAAACCGGCGCGGTCGAGACGGCGGTGGCAGTCGGCGCGGTCTGTGCAAACGCGATCGTCGCGAATAAAACACTGATGCATTTCCACATGCGCCCCAAGATCATATCGCAACTTTCACCGCACCGTGTGCATGTTGTTTGCGGGAGACCCCAGACATGAAGATCCTCATCCTCGGCGGCACTGGATTCCTCGGCCCGGAGATCGTCAAGACCGCGCAGCAGAAGGGTCACACGATCACCCTGTTCAACCGCGGCAAGACGCACAAGGACATGTTCCCCGACGTCGAGAAGCTGCAGGGCGATCGCAACAAGGACGACTACAAATCGCTCGAAGGCAAATCGTGGGACACGGTGATCGACACGTCGGCGAGCATCGCCGGGTGGGTGCGCGCTTCCACTGCGGCACTAAAAGACAAGTGCAAACACTACCTCTATACGTCGAGCATCTCGGCGTATCCGATGAACAGCTTCCAGAAGCCCGGCAAAGACGAGGAGGCGGCGACCGAGCCGTGGCCGGCCGGGCTGGATGAGAAGAAGTTCACGATGGAGACGTACGGCGCGCACAAGGCGCGCTCCGAGCAGATCGTGATGGAGGCGTTTCCGGGTCACGCCACGGTTATTCGACCCGGTCTCATCGTCGGCGCGGGCGATTATTCGGATCGATTCACCTACTGGCCCATGCGCGCCGATCGCGGCGGGGAGATCCTGGCGCCCGGCTCACCCGATGCGCCGGTGCAGTTCATCGACGCGCGCGACCTCGGTGATTGGATCGTGACGATGGTCGAGGATGGCCACACCGGCATCTACAACGCGACCGGCCCGCGCAAGCCGCTGCCGATGGCGGGACTGATCTACGCGTGCACGGCGATCGTCTCAAACGACGCAACGCTCACGTGGGTCCCGGATCAGTTCTGTCTCGAGCATCAGGTCGGCCCATGGATGGAAATGCCACTGTGGATTCCCGATGAGCCCGATAGCCGCGGCTTCTCGCAGGTGAGCATCGAGAAGGCCGTCGCGCACGGCCTGACGTTCCGTCCCGTCGCCGACATCTGCAAGACCACGCTCGACTGGGCAAAGAGCCGTCCGAAAGATTACAGGTGGCGCGCCGGTTTGAGCGCAGAGAAAGAAGCGGCGGTTCTGAAAGCGTGGCACGAAAAAGGTCCGACGACGGGACCGTCAACCGGACCCTCCACGGCGCCGTCGCGTTAAGCATTCTCATTTAGCCGCGACGCAACGCGTCGCGCGCGGATCTGCAAAGTCACGCGCGACGCGTTGCGTCGCGGCTAAATGGGTTGCAGCCTTGCGTCCAGCGCCCGGTCATCTCGCTTCCACTCGCGGCGCTGCACGCGCGACGCTTTCCCAAATGCGATTGCGAACCGTATCAGCAGGTACAAGGTCCACAGCATAAACAGTACACCGCCGGTCGCTGCGATCAGCATGATGATCAGCGCCGAGTTCGATCGCGCGCCCCACAAGTCGTCGGACAGCCGCATGATCCAGTAAACAGCTGCGATGGCGAGCAGCGCCAGGCACGATCCGATCCCCGCGATCCCGCAATGCTCGGCGAGATGCGCGCTCTTCGCCCGTCGCGCGCAGCTTCGGAGTTGATAGAAAACCATTAATGGAAATGGTGCGGATACTAAAGTCAGCAACATGATCGAACCGCTGAACAGCAGATCTGTGTAGGTGTAATAACCCCAGTTCAGCATCAGGGGTAATCCAACAAGAAGCAGAAGCACCGCCAGCAGCGGAACAAGCGAGAGGATGCGGATCATCCATCGCCGCAAGCGGTCGGCAGCATCCGCGGGTGCAAAGCCCTCGCGAGATGTGAGCGACCACGCGCCGGCCGTCAGCAACAGCGGCGCGATCGTGAAGCCGTATCGGGTCACGAACTCGGCGACTCGCAAGATCAACGGCCGGTTCAGCGGCGCGGTCGTGAACGGGTTGTAATGCCCATACAGGTCGTTCATCCAGTCCCGCAGCGCCGACGCAAGTGGTCCCCAGGCGAACGCGATGACGATGGCCAGCAGCATCATCCAAATCCCGCGCGACATCCGTCGCAGCCAGCGCGGGCGCGTCAGGTGCAACTCATCCGTCTGCCGACGCGAGCGGATTGCCAGCAGCCCGCATTCGGGGCAGGGCTGGTCGTCCGGCGTGCTCCGCAGGTCGTAGCCGCAGCGGAAGCATCCTGCCGACAATTCGGGTTCGATGGTCTCGATAACCGACATGCGTCAATAGGATAACGGCACGTGTCGGACGCAGCGGACACGCCCGAGTTGCAGAATCGGCGGATTTCGGATACTTTCCCCACCCCTCATCGAACCCGATGAGCTTGATTTCCGTCTGATTGATCAGGTGACTTATGGCACATAAGAAGGGTCAGGGCTCGTCCCGCAACGGCCGCGACAGCAACCCGCAGTACCGCGGCGTGAAAGTGTACGGCGGCGCGTTCGTTCCGGCCGGCGGCATCATCGTCCGACAGCGCGGCACGCAGTACACGCCTGGCTTCAACGTCGGCCTCGGCAAGGACTACACGATTTTCGCTCTGAAGGACGGTGTCGTCGAGTTCCAAGGCCGCAAAGTCCACGTCCGCGAGCAGACCGCTGCCGCCGCTGCGAAGTAAGCAACTTAGAATCGCAAGACGACTGTATTTTGGTTGCTTCACCTCAAGCGCACGTTAGACTCGGCCAGTAAACACGGCTGTGACTTTCCAATCTAATCCGCCGCGAATGGTCAAGGGAGGTGGATCATGTCTTGCGCGCGCCGAGGCTTCAAAGTCGCAGTAGTACTCTCGGTTTTCCTGCTGACGACAACTCGCGACGCCGCCGCGCAGGCGCTCATGCCCGTGAGCTGGCTGCTTCGAGCCAGTGCGTCTGCGTCGGACGGGGGTGGCACAACTTCGGACAATCCGCCGGACAACGTTCAAGGGGCCGTGTTCGGTTCATTCTCTCAGTCGGCGACGGCTACCTCGCCGCAGGGCGCGGCGCGCGGGAGCGCGCTGATGGACGTTAGACTGGCGGCCGACAACACGCTGCCTGGCGGGGACATGCTGTACATACACGGCGGCGCCGGCGCCCAGATACTGGCTCAAGGCGCCACCAGCGCTTTCGGTTCCAGCGCGGGCACCCTGACCGTTGACGTCTCGCAACCGATCACCTTAAGCGAGACCGCGTTTACGACCGGCCTGCAGACGTTCGGAAACTACGAGTTCAGAATCTATCGAAGCAATGGCACGGTTCTTCACTCGGTGGTCTTCCAGCCCAGCACCAATTTTTCCAATCAATTGATCAACCTGCCGCCGGACCGATACGCGTTTTCCATGTCGGGCTCCCGTGGGTTCAACGCCGGAACCTCTGCCGGCGCAGGGGGCGTCGTGGAGTTCAAGCTGGTGCCAGAGCCCGCGTCGCTGTGCAGTATCGCTGCGTGCGTGGGCGCTGCACAGCTTCTCCGACGACGGCGGCATTAGGCCGACGACGCGCGGCAATCTCATCCTCACCTTCGCCGGTTCGCAGTGTCTTGCCGGATGACAACTCAAACAAGGCGGGATGATGCGGTTTCTATCGGTGGCGACGCTGCTCATCGCGGTGATCAGCTCGGGCTCGGTTTCTCGATCGCAGTCGATTGCCGAATCTGAGCCGACCACCGCACCTTCGACTGCTCCGTCCACCCAACCCGACGAAGCCGAAATGCGCCGGCGGCAGGAGGCGGCGATCGAGCGGCAGAAGCAGCGCGAGGCCGAGCAGCAGGAACGCAAGCGCGAGATCGACGCGCAAAAGCAACGCGAGCGCGACGAGGCCAAAGCCTGGTGGGACGAGCACGGGGCGGAACTCAAGAGTATCGAGGATCAGATCGCCTCGCTGCGTAATGACGTGCGTGATGAGGAAACAGCGCTGCGCAACATTCGCGCCGATCGAGCGTCCGAGTTCGATCGTATCAGCAAGGACTTCAAGCGCGAGTACAACGACGCCGCGCAGAAGAAGGACAAGGTTGCGGCCGAGGCGGCGCAGCAGAAGCGTCTGAAGCGCGAGGATGAAGCAAAGCGCCGCTTCGACTCGTTCGAACGCGACCAGCAGCGCGTGATCGATCGCGTCAAAGGGGATCTGACCAATGCGCAAGACGACCGGCGCGAATTTTTGCGAAAGGCGCCCAAGCAGCCGTCGGCGTGAATCCGAGGGGCGCCTGACATACTAAATTGCAATTTCTCGTTGAAGCAGGCTACACGCGTAGTTAGATTGTCACCGAACACGGAATGTTGTCGGCTCTGATTCACTCCGCCGCAGAAGGACTTTATTGGCGAGGGGAGATGCCATGCGTATCTCGACGCGTGCCGTCCGTGCATTAGCTTTGTTGAGCGCAGTGTTGTGTCTGTGCGCCTTGGTCGAGCGCGCGGGGGCGCAGTTTGCGCCTGAAAGCTGGCACATCCACGCGCAAGCGGCCGGCGGTGGCGGCGCTGCCGACAACCCACCCGATTTTGTCCTGGGAGCACAATATGGCTCGCATGGCGTCAACGCGATCGCCAACGGGTCCGGCGGCATCAACGGGCAATTCGGCGTGAACGGCGCCATGCAGCCCGATCACGTCACGTTCAGTTTCGGCGGCAGCATGACAGCGGCCGGACCGAACCAGGGAGGCTCCGGTTCCGGCAATGGCGACCTCGTCTTCACGCTGCCTTCGACCACCACGATTAACGTCAATAACCCGTTTCAAGGCTCGATCCACGTCGACGGCCACGCGAGCCTCACCGGTGCCTCGGCCGGCCAAATCTTCAACCGCACGTATTTCAACGGGGGCTCATCTCCGACCGACCAACTGTTCGTGTTGCCGGCGGATACCTACACCTTTCATGTCGACGGGAACGTTCACATCGTGGCGGGCAGCGGGGGCGGCGGCAACATCTTCCTCGATCTGCAACTGGTGCCTGAGCCGTCAGTACTGGGAATCCTCGCCGTCGCAACTTGCGGCGGGTTGATGCGCCGCTCGCGCCGCGTATCGATTCCGAAAAAGGGGGATTCCGAAAAAGGGGACATCACTGATGTCCCCTTTTCTGGCCCCCTTTTCTGGCCCGCCGCGTGACCGGTCTTCTCTGCGGGTTCGGCTACGCCCGAGCGGTTGACAGTTGCTCATCCTCGCCCACAAGGGCGCCCGGGGTGCCAGATGTCATTGCTCATCGTGGACGAACGGGCGGGTTGACGGTGCGCGCCCTGTCGCCGCGGCGGGCGAGCTGAGAAAATCCACCGCGAGCGTCGCCATCGTGCGGACGCCCACCACCAGCGCGCGCTCATCGACGAAGAACTTGGGGTTGTGATTCGGCGCGGCCGTCGCCGGGTCCTGATCGGCGGGCGTGACACCGAGGAACACGTAAAGCCCCGGCGCCTCCTGCGCGAAATACGAGAAGTCCTCCGACGCGCCCGCGAGCGGCGCCTCTGCCACGTGTCCCTCGGTCGCGCGCTTCAGTGCCGGCGCCATTCGCGCGGTCAGCGCCGGGTCGTTCACGATGGTCGGGTAGTTCGGCGTAATCGTCACCTCGGCCGTCGCGCCGGCGCTCTGGGCGATCTTCTCGGCCGTGAGCTTCACGTCGGCGCCGATCTTCGCCCGGACCTTCTCGTCGTACGTGCGGATCGTCCCGCTCATCTCCACCTTGTCCGGCACGATGTTGGCGCGCGTCCCGCCGTTGATCGTGCCGATCGTGACGACCGCCGGCGATGCCGTGAGGTTCGCGCGGCGGCTGACGACCGTCTGCAGTCCCATGATCACCTGTGCGGCGGTCGTGACCGGATCGACCGTGTTCCAAGGCATGCCGCCGTGCCCCCCTCGCCCGGAGATCGTGATCTCCAGCGAGTCGCTGCTGGCGGTGGTCGCGCCGGTGCGATAGGAGATCTGCCCCGACGGCCCCGGCATCACGTGCAAACCGAAGACCGCATCCGGTTTCGGATCCTTGAATGCCCCTTCCTCCAGCATCAGCTTCGCGCCCCACGGCTTGCCCGCTCCCGGCGCGAACAGGCTCGACCCCTCCTCCGCTGGCTGGAAGATGAACACCACCGTCCCGGGCAACTGATCCTTCATACCCGTGAGCACCGCGGCCACGCCCATCAGCATCGCGGTGTGCGCGTCGTGCCCGCAGGCGTGCATCACGTCCACGTCTTTCCCGAGGTACGGCTGCTTCGCCTTCGACGCGAACGGCAATCCCTCCGGCTCCTTGACCGGCAACGCGTCCATGTCCGCGCGCAGCGCGACCACGCGGCCCGGCTTACCTCCCCGCAACACGCCGATCACACCGGTCCGCGCCGCCCCGGTGCGCACTTCCAGCCCCAGCCCGCGCAGGTGCTCGGCCACCAGGGCCGACGTCCGCGCCTCCTGATCGCCGAGTTCCGGATGCTGATGGATGTCCTCGCGCCATTTGATCACCTTGCCTTCGACCGCGGCGGCCCGCTCGCGTACCTCCGCCTCCAGCGGCGAATCGTCGGCGCGAACATCCGTCGGCTGACACACGGACAGCGCGACAACCATCCCAACAACCGCGATCGCGTGCTTCCACTTCATGCTGACACTCCATCATCGCATACACGACTCAGGTAAAGAGGCGCGTTGCCGTTATCCAAGGGCATAACGTAGGGCCGATCAGTGGCCGAGCCAGCGCCGGCTCACGAACTGCGCGAAGCTTACCCGCCGGCTCGGTCTATTGCATCGGCGGGTTATGCACACCCCTAGAACGGGTACACGCGCCAGTCGCGCAGGATAAACTCCGCGTCCCTCACTTCGTGATCGCGACAACCCAACTGGAGCGTCGCGTTGAACGGCGTCTTCCCGATGCATGGTGCCAGCCCGGACTTCGTCAGCAAAACCAGTGCGTGGTCCAATGGAATCCCACCTACCAGCTCGCGCTCCAGCACCTTTGTGCCGAACTCTTCGAGACGCGCCCGGTCGGGGACATTCATCGCGAGATTAACAATCAGCGGAGTAGGCTCGGGCTGATATGCATCGAAGGCCGAGCGGATATCGGGCTGCGCCGAGAGCAGATCATCGACACGACGTTGGACCTCCAGCGACACTGGCGCAGTCAATGAATGCGCGCACGATTCGCCCTTGAACGCCGGCTTCCACGCAGCGTCGACAAGCCGCTTGGAAAACACAATTACCCGCTTCGACCGCTTCTTCCGTTCGTCAAGCGAGTACCGCAACTCGTTGAATCCTTCCAGAATGCGGTATACCTGCCAGACGCCTGGAGAGTACGAGGTGATCCAGTCGCCGATGGCTGGGGTTTGCATAACGGATTGACATTCACTGGCCGGCCCGGCGTCGATCAGCTTTCGAATTACAAGGACCGTCCCGCCCGGGCGGTCCGTTCCAGTGCGGGGTTATGTCGCAGCTCGCGGTCGCCTCAGCAACCGTGCAAATCCATCGAGAAGATACAAATTCCATCGACGAAAACAGCAGCGACTGGGAGCAACGTGCCCGTCAGAACGTAAGGCGCAATTGGCGCGCCAGTGGCGAGACGACGCACAAGCGGGATGAATGCGAGTGACGCCAACGCCATGACGCCGTTGGCGATTGGCCCGATCATAATCATGATGCCCAACGCGCCCCAACTTCGATCTGCCGCAGCGGCCATAACGAGACCCGCGTTAACGACGAGTACGATTGCCGCAGCCACCAGCGCAGACTTGGTGACGCGCTGCCTGTTCGGCCGACCGCGGTCGCTGAGTGGTGATCGATAGTCGAGGGTCTGCTGCGACATAACGTAATGCCGTTGAACGGCCGCGGCGGCGCACGCGCGACGCTCGACCGCACGAGAAGTATACCGCCGCCGCGGTCCGCTCCAGCGGCGGGTTATGCTGATTCGCCGCGCGGCCGCGAGAACACGCGATAGAAATACGGAAGGTTGTCTTCCTCACCGTTTTCCAAGCGCTTGATCACCTTGCCGATGGGGTTGACCGTGTTATCCGCGCCAAGTTGCAGGACGAGCGGCACGCCGAAGACCTGCTCCATCTCGCGCCGGCTTGCCTTGCGCCATGTCGCGCCGGCGTTGCGAACGAACACCTCGCCGACGTAGCAGCCGAAGGCAAATAGCGTGGCTTCGACCTGCTCAGGTTTGACGCCTTCCTTGTGGAAGCCGTCGATAATCCGATCAATGGCCTCGAGACTATCGATCGAATAGTCGAGAGTGATGCCCTCGTTCTTCTGCACGGCCGCAGCGATGTCGGCCGCAAACCGCGGTGCGTTGCGAGGAGTGATGTCGTACTTCAGTTGTGCCATGCGAGCCCCAGTATTCGAATCAGCATAACGGACCAGCATTCAACGGCCGGCCGGGCGCTCGACCGTCTTTCGAATCCCAAGGACCGTTCCGCCCGGCCGGTCCGTTCCAGTGCGGGGTTATCCGCTCTTTCGGTTCAGCGGGCGAGCGTTCGACCAGACCGCTTCAAACTCGGCGGCAGTGAACGGTTGCAACTCTTTCCAGTCTTCCCGTTCAACAGGCTTCTCGGCGAGGCCTCCGAATTTGTCTTCGATGTAGCCACGGTCATACGTGAGACAGGCGCCGTTCGCGTACTGCTCAATCTGCCGCTCGACATAACCATCGTCCGCAACCTCGAAGTACCACCAAGACGCGCCCCAATCATCGTGCTCATCGCCGCGGGACTCGTCCCAATGGAACTTGAAGTAGCGCATGAGCGGATAACGGACCGACATTCACTGGCCGGCCCGGCGCCGACCAGCATTCGAATCGCGAGGACCGTTCCGCCGGGCCGGTCCATTCCAGCGTGTGGTTATTCGGCGGCCGTTTGGCAGCACCTACGCACGCGCGAGGACGCTACGGAAATCACCAGATTCGCTCGGCCAGTCGCCGTAGTTGCCAAGCATTCCGCACGCCGGGCAACGACACCCCACATAAAGCCAACGAACATCTTTGCTTTCCTCTTGCAAAGACACACCAACGGTAATTTCAAAGGCGTCCTTGCCACAGACACAAGTAGCTGGTTCCAGATTGGCCGAGCTGACGACGTCGTCGGTGTCGCACACGGAATGTTCGGCCCCGCACGATGTACATTTGCGTACCGCAGCACCTTCATCGCCGTCGATCCGAAGCTTAAACGTGCTCGACCCGCAGACGCATTTTACGTCTTGGAACTGAGTCGGCACTTCATCGTCTTCCTTGCCATAACGGACGAGCTCCCCGCGAATGTCCGCCTGCACGTCACCGTACCAATATTTGCCGCGTTTTCGTAAGGACATGCGAGCGACTCCGCCGAATAACGGACCAGCATTGAACGGCCCGGCCGGGCGCGACCGTCTCTCGAATCACAAGGACCGCTCGGCCCGGCCGGTCCGTTCCAGTGCGGGGTTATTCGGCAGGCCGTATTGCCGTGCGCACAACGTCGTCGGCGGACAAACCCTCCGGCAACTCATCGTTCTCGAAGCTCGCGTAAGCCGTGCCGACGCCAAACGCTGAAATACCCAAGGCGCTCGCCAGATCGCCATGCCGCTCGAACGCAAACGCGTAACCATCGTCGTCGAATGCCGATTTGCGAAGTACGCGCTCAACGTCTTCCGCCTTTGATGATCCAAAAGCTGCACACAGCTTCACTGCGTCGCCGCCCGCAGGCGCGGATGGCTCTGCGCTCGGATCGAAGTATCCTGGCGAGGAATCGTACTCGTCTTGGAGCTTGCCATCCTGATAGAGCTGATACCAAAGAATGTCGTCGTCGTGATTCAGCACTGCGAGCACCGGGCAACGAAGCTTCTGAGACAACTCGGTCGCCAATGATGAGATCACCTGCTGATCCTGATTATCCGATTCTTCGTCGAACGCTACGACGGTGTCGTTGGCCGATGGAGTCACGATGCACGTACGGCCGGCGAGCGCCTTCGCTACGGCGTCTTGCGTCACGCCCCGAAGCGTGTAGTTGACGTAGAAGTTCCCCATGCCGAGTTGCTCCTGCCGCATAACGGATCAACGTTCAGCGGCCGGGCGGGCGCCGGACGCAGTCTCCAATGAGAAGGACCGCAACGCCCGCCCGGTCCGCTGCAACGTGTGGTTAGCGGGAATCGCCGTACGGCCGGACGCTCAAAAGACGATGCTCATCCGGAAAGATGTCGTAAAACCGGTACGTCTCACGCAATTGCACCCGACCGTCGCGGACGGCGACGAAGTCGTACCACCTCGCGCCGGCGCCCAGGAGATCAGGGCAGCCCACGTTGATGCGATCGCCGACCTTCACTTCGGCGCGATCCGTCCACGGTTGGAAATTCACGGACAACAGACGCTCGTGTTTCTCGCCCGGTCGAATCACGAGTGACGCTCGATCTTGCCCGAGCAACGTAACCTGTTTGAACCAGTCGAGCGACTCGACCTCTTTGATTGAATCGGAATCGGATTCTCGAGTGGCGAGCACAGGCACTGGCGCTCGCTGATCGGCACATCCACCGATCGCGGCAGCAAAGACGAGGAATATGACCGGTGACGGCTTCATGCCCGCTAACGGATCAGCATTGAACGGCCGGCCGGGCGCTCGACCATCTTTCGATTCACAAGGACCGTTCCGCCCGGCCGGTCCGTTCCAGTGCGGGGTTATCTGCCCAGCCGTTTGGCCGAGGCGACGAGCTTATCGAGCTGCGAACCGCGCTTGGCACCGTTCAGCTCAGCGATTACCGAACTCGGCTGCTGCGGAAATACCGGTCCCCAGAACTGCCGTTGCATCTTGTCCCAGATGCGCCATCCGGTTCCCTTCTCCGCTCGTGCAACGAACCTCGTCGATGACTTCGCCATGGGCAGATAACGTAGGGCCGATCACCGGCCGGGCCGACGCCGAGCCGCGCTCGACCGACAGAAACTATACCGCCGGCCCGGTCCGGTGCATCGGCGGGTTATGCAGATGGCTCGTCCGCCGGGCGCGCGACGACTTCCGTGCCGAGCGGCAAGTCCTTGATCTGCGGCCATAGCTTCGCCAGACCGCTGTGGTACGGCACGAAGTTCCACAGGACGAGGTTGTCCGGGCGGAGTTGACCGCCCAACACGCTCGACAGGCTGGGGACGGTCGGCTGCGAGAGGCTGAACGTGTAGCCGGCACGCATGCGGGCTGTTTCACCGTTCAGCTTCGTTAGAGGCCGTTAAGAGCTTCAAGAATCTTCCTTGGAAATTCAGTGAAAACTGAGGATGAGTCGGTCGCGCTGCGCGCCCGCCGCGCGCTGGCGCAGCAAAGCGAGTGATACGGAGCGCGGCGCACATCGCACGCGTCGCGTCCGTGAGGTCAGGGGAGATGAAACGAACATGAAAATGCGCGATTGGTACTCGGTTGATACGCGGTTGGATGACCCACTTTCTTGCTGCGTGTTTGGCCGATCTGTTGGCCAGGCGAACAGTTACGTTCTGCGCTCGGGGGAAAAGGTGCGCGAAACTTTTTCTACGTGCCCGCGGACGGTCGCGACTCGGGCCGCGGCTTTCGGTTGGGGTCGCAACGCGTATCATGCCGCTCGCATGTTCGTCGATGAAGCGGTCATTCACGTGAAGGCGGGCGACGGCGGGGCGGGGTGCGTCTCGTTCCGACGCGAAAAGTACATCCCCAAAGGCGGCCCCGACGGCGGCGACGGTGGCAATGGTGGCTCCGTCGTCTTCTTCGCCGACGCGAACAAGAACACGCTACTCGACTTCTCAGGCCGGCATCACTGGAAGGCGCCCAAGGGACAGGCCGGCATGGGCAAGAAGATGTACGGCAAGGCCGGCGAGGATCTCGTGATCCCAGTGCCGCCGGGCACGATCGTGTTCGATACAGACAAGCAGATCCTGCTGGCCGATCTGAACGAGCCGGAGAAGCGAGTCGTGATCGCGCGGGGCGGAAAGGGCGGGCGGGGCAACTGGCATTTCAAATCGCCGACGAATCAGACGCCGCGCTTCGCCGAACCCGGCACCGAAGGCGAGGAACGGAACCTGCGACTCGAGCTGAAGCTGATCGCCGACGTGGGTCTGGTCGGCATGCCCAACGCCGGCAAGAGCACGCTGCTTCGCGCGATCTCGGCGGCGCGTCCGAAGGTGGCAGACTATCCGTTCACGACGCTCGAGCCGCAGCTCGGCATCGCGGAGCTGCCGGGCGATCGCCGCGTCGTCGTCGCGGATATCCCCGGTTTGATACAAGGCGCGCAGCACGGCGCCGGGCTTGGCCACGCGTTCCTCCGTCACATCGAGCGCACGCGCGTGATCGTGCACCTGCTGGACCTGTACCCGATGGACGGGAGCAGCCCGGCCGACAACTACCACAAGATCCGCGGCGAGCTGGAAGCGTTCAGCCGCGAGCTCGCCGAGAAGCGCGAGCTGATCGTCGCCAACAAGATCGACCTGGCGACGGATGATGACGAGGCGTTGAACGCGCTGATGAACGAGCTGCCGGAGAAACAGATCCTGGCGATCTCCGGCGCAACGCATCAGGGTCTCGAGCAGATGCTCGAGACCCTGTGGACGATGCTCAATCCCGACCCTCCGGAATGACCGGCATCGCCGATTAGGTACCGGCGCGATTCCGACGCAGCAACGGGATCGCGAGCGCGGCGAGCAGACCGATCGCGGTTGGCTCGGGCGCTGTCGCTGACGCGGATGCGATGGACAGCACGTTGCTGGGATCGGATGCCAGCGCCACGTTGGCGCGGATCAGCAGATACTGGTTCTGCTCGTCAAAGCTGCCGAACGGGACGACGCCGCTCGAGCCGGGCGAGACGAACAGCGGCGAGGGCGAGTCGAACAGCAGCGTCATGTTGCTGGGCTGGTTGAAGTTCTCAAGCGTGAAGTCGGACCAGGAGCTGCTGGTCCAGACTTCGATGTCGCTGTAGACCAACGGCGAAGCGCCGTCGTTGTCGAACTCGGCGCCGTAGAGGTTGACGTCAGGCGCGAAACCGGGCGCCGCGGGCAGGGCCTTGAGCTTGCCGGGATTTCCGACGGTGATCGCACCACCACGCGCGGGGCCGCCCGGCTTGCTCCAGAACGTGACGGCGTTGTCCTTGTTGATGTACGCGGGGAACGAGTACAGGACGCTGCCACGCTCCCAGGCGAGCGTCGGCTTCGCGCCGTTCGCCAGCACTCCGATGGGCATGGTGGCTTTCGAAGAGGTGAACGTGTTGTTGCCATTGTTAATGTGCACGATTCGCCCGTCGTAGTTCGTCGTCGTGCCACCCGGATCGGTGTAGCGCAGGCGCTTGATGACGTTCGAATAGGTCTTGATGTCGAGCGTATCGACGAGGCCTGGCGGTGGGTTGCTCGCATTGTTGACGAGCTGCTGCTCCATGAACTGCGGTGCCGGCACGTCGCCGGCGACGGCCATCGTGGGCGCCACCAAAGGGAGGGCGATCGCACCGAGCACCGCAGCGATGAAGGACTTGACCGAACGCCGAGAGAAACGCTTGCTGAACATGACATGTCTCCTTTCGAGGGTTGTGGTTTGGCAGTCGGTTCATCCCGGCATGCGAAGGAGATTGGGGGGTCGGACATAAGTGACCTGTTCAGGGCTGTGCGGGGCCAAAAGCTCGAAAATGGCGGTAGAATTCGGCCTGTCATGTCTGAGCGGCCGTCTGAAACTGGGCAATTTGAAGGCGAGTTCGCTGAGGCTTATGCGCGCCTTCGCCGCATCGCACAGAAGCTGATGACCGGCGAACGCGTAGGTCACACGCTCTCGGCGACGGAAGTTGTGCACGAGGCCATGGGCAAACTGCTGAGCGCCGGTTGGCGGCCGTCACCCGAGGACGACGAAAGGGTCGTCCAGTTCATCACCCATGCCTCCCGCGCGATGATCGAGGTGCTCATCGATTACTCGCGCCGACACAGCGCGATGAAGCGCGGCGGCGGCAAGTTGAAGGTTCAGCTCGACGATCTGGACGACGTCGAGCTCACGCTCGATCAGTCGAGCTTCGACTGGGCGGCGCTGGATCGCGCGATGGCAAAGCTGCGCGGGATCGATCCACGTCGGCACTCGGTCGTCACGCTCCGCTTCTTCGGCGGGCTGAACAATCAACAGATCGCTGCGCAGCTTGGAGTCGACGAACGCACGGTCGGACGTGATTGGTCCGCGGCAAGGCTGTGGCTGCGGGATGCGCTCAAGGAGGAGGCTGACCAATGACCTCCAATGAGCTGGAGCGTGCTGCAATGGACGTCGTGGGCGAGCTGCTCGAGCTGCCGGCCGAGCAGCGCGACGCGCGTCTTGAGGTGCTGTGCGCCGATGACGTGTCGCTGCGCGAGCGCGTCGCGGGCTTGCTGCGCGAGCAAACGCAAGTGACGTCGCAAGAGTCTGCGCTTGAAACATCGAACCAGCTCACGCCATCCTGGTTCGTCGAGCCTGGGCGTCATGCGCGGATCCATCACATCGGGCAGTACAAGTTGCTCGGTCGCATCGGCGCCGGCGGCATGGGCGAGGTTTATGAAGCCGAGCAGCAGCGGCCGAAGCGACACGTGGCCCTGAAGCTCATTCATCCGCAGCGGATGAGCTCATCGTTGCTGCGGCGCTTCGAGTTCGAAGCCGAGGTGCTTGCCAAGCTCGATCACCCGGGCATTGCACGCGTGCTCGACGCCGGCACTGCCGACACGCCGTACGGGCCGCAGCCGTATTTCGCGATGGAGCTTGTGCGCGGGCGACGGCTGGATCAGTGGGTCTCGCTGCGCAAGCCGGATCTGCGGACGAGGCTGCAGGTGCTGATCGACATCTGCGATGCCGTGCAGCACGCGCATCAGCACGGCGTGATTCACCGCGACCTCAAGCCGGCAAACATCCTGCTCGACGGCCCCGGCAAGCCGAAAATCCTCGACTTCGGTGTTGCCCGCGCCGTCGAAGGCGACGCATCTCCGGCCGAAACGCTGCACACCGAGACCGGCCAATTGCTCGGCACGCTGCAGTATATGAGCCCCGAGCAGGCGTCCGGTGATGCGCGAAATCTCGATACGCGATCAGACGTTTATGCGCTGGGCGTCATCGCGTTTCAGTTGCTGAGCGATCGGCTGCCCTACGAAGTGGCCGGCAAACCGTTGCCTGAGGCGCTGCGAGTCATCTGCCATGACGAGCCAACGCGGTTGAGCACAATCAACCGCGATCTGCGCGGCGACCTCGAGACCATTGTGCTGAAGGCGATCGCCAAGGAAAAATCACAACGTTACAGCAGCGCCGGCGAGCTGACCGCCGACGTGAAGCGATACCTCAATTACGAGCCGATCACCGCGCGCCCACCGAGCACGTGGTATCAGTTCAGCAAGTTCGCGCGGCGCAACAAGCTGGCGGTCGGCGCGGCGTGCGCGCTGTTCATCGTGATGCTGGTCGGATCGATCGGCACGACGATCGGCTTCGTGCATGCGAACCGCGCGCGTCGCGCCGCCGAGAGCGCGGACCACTCCAACCGCGAAGTGAATCGATTTCTGAATGACATGCTCGGGTCCGTCAATCCGGAAGAGTCGCGCGGCAAAGAGGTATTAGTGCGGGACGTACTCGACCGCGCCGCGGCCGGGATCAGCGATCGCTTGCGCGACCAACCTGTAGCTGAAGTCAGCCTGCGCGAGACGATTGGACAGACGTACGCAGCGCTGGGTTTGCCCAATCAGGCCATCGAACAGCTTTCGGCGGGGCTGGACCTCTCTCGCAAAATCAACGGAGCCGACGACGAAGCGACCGCGTTGCTCGAAACCAAGCTGGCGCTGGCGCTACAGGATGCGGGTCGTTCGAAAGAAGCAGAGCCGCTGCATCGTCATGCGCTGGAAGTTCGGCAGAAACGAACCGGCCCCGACGCGCCGGAGACGCTCGTCTGCATGAACAATCTTGCGCTGCTGCTGGGCGATACCGGCCGCTTCACCGAGGCAGAGGTGCTGTTTCGCCAGACCGTGGAGCTCAAACGCAAGAAGCTCGGCCTAGACGACCCCAGCACGCTCACGTCGATGGACAACCTCGCGTGGGTGATCGCCGACCAGGGCCGCGTCGAAGAAGCCGAGAAGCTTTATCGCCATGTGATGGAATCGCGCCAGCGCGTGCTGGGCACGAATCATCCCGCGACGTTGGCCGCGATGAGTAACCTCGCCACTGCGTTGAATGATCTGCATCGTTATGAAGAGGCGGCTGACTTGCTGCGCCGGACTTGGGAAGCGAATAAGCGCGTGATCGGCGAGAATCATCCGCGTACGCTGACGACCGCCAATGCACTGGCGGCTGCTCTGTATTGGCTCGGGAGATACGACGAGGCGGAGGCGCTGACGCGCGATACGCTTGAACGCCGACGGAAGGCGCTCGGCAACGATCACCCGGCAATTCGCGAATCGCTGCAGACGCTGGCGGTCCAGCTCACTGAGCGCGGTCGCCCGGCCGAAGCGGAACCGCTGTTGCGCGAAGGCATCGAGCTTTCGCGAAAAGCGCTCGGCGAGCAACATCCCCTCACGCTGAATTCGATCGCCGTCCTCGGCAAGACGCTTCGCGCGATGAATCGCACTGACGAAGCGCGGCAACTGCTTTCGCAGAACCTGCCGATCGCGAAAACGTCGCTCGGGCCCGACCACCGGGTCACGCTCACGATGACGTATGACCTGGGCCTGGCCATGATGGAATCGGGCGCGCCCGCCGATGCCGAACCACTGTTCGCGGAGCTCTATCGGCGCGCCGGCAAGACAGAGCTGCATCCGCAACAGGCGGCACTGTTCATTTCCGGGTACGGTCCGTGCCTCGTCGCGCTGGGCAGATATGACGAAGCCGAAGCTCCGCTACGCGAGGCGAAGAGTCGTCTCGAATCAGCTGGACTTCAAGGCGACGCCCGCATGTCCACCGTTACCGAAGCGCTGGCAAAGGTTCGGGCCAATTCATCTTCGAGCAAGCCGGAATGACCTCCGATCAACTGCACATCGCTTTGAAGGAATGGGACGTAGTCAGTCGAGCATTGCGCGAAGGACGACAGATAGTCCTGCTGCGGAAAGGAGGAATCCTGGAAGCGAAGGGTGGATTTCAGATTCAGCACTCGCGCTTCGCGCTGTTTCCGACATTCCTTCACCAGAATGTTGAGATGGTAAAGCCCGAATCGCGCCCCGGTCTTGTCGCGCACACGAGTGAACCCGCCACGATCACGATCGATACGGCCGTTGAGGTTATAGACGTCGTGCAGCTTCGCTCGCGGGACCAAATGGATGCAATTGACGACCAGCACATCTGGACCTCGCCGTTGATCGACGTGCGGTTCAACTACCGGCCCGACAATCCGCTGTACCTGCTGGTGATCCGGGCGTATCGCCTCGTTAAGCCCGTGACCATCGAGAACACGCCCGCCTATGCCGGCTGCAAAAGCTGGGTTCCACTGAAGCACCCCATCGATGTCGGCGGCGTAACGCCCACCATCCGCGATGGCGACTTCGACAAGCTGCGCAGGCACCTTCTCGCCCGCCTGCGGAAACCTGGAACAACGTTTGCTCAAGCGATTTCCGCAAGGAACGGAGTCTCTCGAGGAGTCGTTCATTTCTGAGGGGTCGCTCATGTCTGGCGGTATTTCGGTGCCGTCGCAGCTTTTCGGCTACGACGTAGTGGATTTGATCGGATGCGGTGCGGGCAGCCAGGTCTACGCGGTCAGCGAGCCTGGAACCGGACAGCTTTACGTGCTCAAGCACGTCACGGTGCGCGAGGCGAAGCAGGAACGTTTCGTCCAGCAGCTTGAAACCCTTTCCAGCACAGTGGGATCCGAAGCTTGGAATTCACGTGACTTGAAGTCGCGGCCGCACTGACCCTATAGTGAGTCGTATTAATTTAAATCATACCAACATGGTCAAATAAAACGAAAGGCTCAGTCGAAAGACTGGGCCTTTCGTTTTAATCTGATCGGCACGTAAGAGGTTCCAACTTTCACCATA
>JADMIO010703202.1_pt1:0-17500 | contig 56664 bp, 44 predicted proteins | sample 8958161 | NCBI WGS metagenome assembly JADMIO01 (sample SAMN16585339, study PRJNA669376) | soil metagenome | isolation source: Crop rotation soil | place: USA: Cullars Rotation, Alabama | collected 2011
GCCGCGACTTCAAGTCACGTGAATTCCAAGCTTCGGATCCCACTGTGCTGGAAAGTGCAAGGCTACTGTAAAAGATGGCATTGCCTACTTTGAATTCCTCAACATACAGCTACCAGACAGCAATGTAAACGAGCCTGCCAGTCATGGTTTTGTACAGTTCAGGGTAAAACCACAATCAAATCTTACCCTCAACAGCCAGGTGGAAAACAAATCGTATATCTATTTTGACTATAATAAACCGCTACTAACTAATACTGCCATTACGATCATTAAAGACCTGCCATTGCCCATTTCACTTTTATCATTCACAGGTTCGTTGCAGGGCAATCAAACAAATCTCTACTGGCAAACAGCCAGTGAAATAAATTTCAGCCATTTTGAAGTAGAGCGAAGTGCTGATGCTGTCAACTTTAAAAAGATCGGTGATAAATTATCAAATGCAAACACATCCGGTTCTGCTTATTCGCTGACGGATGCACAACCAATGCAAGGCCGCAATTATTACCGCTTAAAGATCATTGACAAAGATGGCAGCTCGAGTTACTCTGCAGTGGTGTTAGTGATCTTTAATAAGGATAAATTCTCAGTACTCATAAGCCCCAACCCGGGCAAAGGAAAGTTCAGCATACAAGTATTCAACTGGAACAGCCAAAATGGTTCTGTACGCATCGCAGATATAAACGGCAGAATAGTTTATCAAAAGGAATCAATTGGAAGAAATGCTTCGACATTGCCAATCGACATACAGAACTTGGCGAAAGGAATATATATGGTTACTATAGAAGGAGAGGGGCGGAAGATTGTGCAGAAAGTGGTGATACAGTAGCATATTCAATAACAAATAGAAAAAGCCGCAGTTCAGAAATGGGCAGCGGTTTTTTTGCTTAAAAATTATTTTTCAAATGGGCAACAAGAGCAGGCTACCCTGTATCTTGTAAATGAAACCTCAACTGTATGAAGAAACCATTACTCCTACTTGCCTGCATTCTCGTGTTTTTGGTTAGCGTTCGTGCTCAGTTTGTAACAATCTCTGACGACCAAGCCCGGACTTTTTTAATGTATAAATATCCATCCTGTTTTAATGGGACAGAAATGATGGATACGACTTGTGCGGAAATATTGAATGAAGATAGCCTGATCGTTGGGTTCGTTACAAATGGTGACTTTGTTCAGTATTTCAAATCACTAAAATACCTGGAGTTTAGCTATGGCGTAGGAAATTTATCATCGCTTCCTCAATCATTGGTTTACTTAATTTGTACCGGTGGTTTGTTAAGTACATTGCCACCCCTTCCTCCTGCTCTTCAATATTTAGATTGCAGGCAGAACGTTCTGGTTGGTTTACCGTCACTTCCATCCACCCTTCAATATTTAGATTGTAGTGAAAATAATCAATTGACGAACCTGCCAACCCTTCCATCCTCTCTTCAATATTTAAAGTGCCGTAGCAGTGCTCGTGGTGGTTTGCCAACCCTTCCATCCTCCCTTCTATATTTGGATTGTAATTATAATGGATTAGCTGCCTTGCCATCTTTGCCATCCTCCCTTCAATATTTGGATTGTGGCAGCAATGGTAGCTTAACGAGTTTACCTCTTCTTCCATCTTCCCTTCAACATTTAGCTTGTGACCAGAATCAATTGACCGGTGAATTGTTGCTGCCTTCTTCCCTTGAATATTTAGATTGCCATAGAAATAATTTTACAAGTTTATCATCACTTCCATCCTCTCTTCAATATTTGGATTGTAGTGATAACAAACTAACAGGTTTGTCGGCATTACCATCTTTTTTGCAGCACTTGAATTTTGCCTCCAATGGCATAGCAAGTTTGCCTGGCCTGCCTTCCGGTATTCAATATGTAAACTGTTACGACAATCAATTAACGGTTTTCCCTTCTTTGCCTTCTTCACTTCAATTTTTAAATTGCTCCAAAAATTCTTTAACTATTTTACCATCCTTGCCGGCTTTGTTAACGGACCTTAGCTGTTATAACAACCAAATAGCGAGTTTGCCTCCGTTGCCTGCATCATTGATGTCTTTGAACTGTGATGGCAATTTATTAACAACAATACCAAGTCTTCCATCACCACTTACTTATTTTTCTTGCTACGGCAATCAATTAACCTTTTTGCCTGTGTTGCCACCTTCTCTAAAATCGTTGCAGTGCGGTGGTAATGAAATAGCAAACCTGCCCATATTACCAACATCCTTAACTGAGCTTCGTTGCGAGAATAACCAATTGACCTCACTTCCAACACTTCCTGATTCATTGAATAGTTTGAAAATTAATGGTAATAATATTTACTGTTTGCCCATATTCTTCCCTGTCGATGTTGTTTCAATTTATCTTGACGGCTCAAAAATTCGTTGCCTTCCAAATCAGTTCCCCGTAGTGATTACAGATATGACTTCAGGATTGCCTATCACCCTTCCTCTTTGTGATGCTACTAACAATTCCAATGGTTGCACCGCTCTGCCGGTGATTGAAGGAAAAGTTTTTTACGATTACAACATTAATGGCATAAAAGACAATAACGAAGTGTACAGATCAGGAGCAAGAGTAGTGTCATCCCGCGGCGTTTATTCTTTTACTAACGATACCGGCTTTTATCAAATCTCTGCTGACACTACCGGTACTATTACACTTTCTACAACTGCGCCACTTTATTCAAAACCCGCTCCCCTTGCTGCTAATTTTAATTTCAATACTTACGATACTGCAGTCGTTCAAAATTTTGCTATACAGCCCGATGTAATTAAAGACAGCCTTAGTATAACAGTAGTGTCAAATATGGCGAGAGCAAGACCAGGGTTTCCCCTTCCTTATCTTATTACTTATCAAAACGAAGGAACTACAAACTTTTCGCCAGCTACCGTGCAATTCCACTTTGATGATCAGTTGCTAACCTATGATTCAAGCTCTAATGTTTCGGTATCCCATGCAGGAAACACCTTAACATTGAATGTTCCTTCGCTTCCTTATGGTGATCGTGGACATTTCGCTGCATACTTTACTGTAAAAACGACTGCACCGCTTGGTGATACAGTTTGTGTATGGGCTTCTGCTGAGGCTAAAACTGCGATTGCATATAATGATGCATGCAACGTTATCAGCGGATCATTTGATCCCAATGATAAACAGTCAACACCAATTCTTTCACCTGAACAGGTTAGTAAAGGCGGCTATATCAATTACACCATTCGTTTTCAAAACACTGGTACCGATACTGCCTTTACTGTAGTAATTGCAGATACCCTCAGCAATAAGCTGCAAACAAATACATTACAGATGCTCTGTGCATCACATCTCTGCAAAGCCACTGTAAAAGACGGCATTGCCTATTTTGAATTCCTCAATATACTACTCCCCGACAGTAATGTCAATGAACAAGCCAGTCATGGCTTTGTACAATTCAGAGTAAAGCCACAATCTAACCTTACACTCTACAGCCAGGTCGAGAATAAATCCTATATCTACTTCGATTACAATAAGCCTGTGCTCACCAATACTGCTATTACGATCATTAAAGACCTGCCATTGCCGGTTTCGCTTTTATCATTCACAGGTTCGTTGCAAGGCAATCAAACAAATCTTTTCTGGCAAACAGCAAGTGAAATTAATTTCAGTCGCTTTGAAGTAGAGCGAAGTGCTGATGCTGTCAGCTTTAAAAAGATTGGTGATAAATTATCAAATGCAAATACATCCGGTTCTGCTTACTCGCTGACGGATGCACAACCGCTACAAGGCCGCAATTATTACCGTCTCAGGATTATTGATAAGGATGGCAGCTCAAGTTATTCCGCAGTAGTGTTGGTAATCCTTAATAAGGATAAATTCTCTGTACTTATAGGTCCTAATCCCGGCAAGGGAAAGTTCAGCATACAACTATTCAACTGGAACAGTGCAAGCGGTTCGGTTCGCATTGCAGATATGAATGGCAGGATAGTTTATCGAAAGGAATCGATAGGAAGAAATGTTTCGACATTACCAATCGACATGCAATCTTTAGCCAAAGGAATGTATATGGTGACCATTGAAGGTGATGGGCAGAAGATTGTACAGAAAGTCGTAGTACAGTAGAGTATAAGAATAGCACAAAACTCCGCTGCCTCAGAATAATGGGGTGGCGGATTTTTTACATTATTTCTTCGATGCCAGGCAACAGTGGCATAAGATATTGGTATCTTACAGATCAATAACGGTCTTGCGTTTCGTTTCTGCTTATCCCAAAATCTAACTGTATGAAAAAAACTTTCCTGTTATGCTGCATTATTCTTTTTGCTGCAATGGCAAATGCACAGTATGTAACTATTACTAATGATTATTCCAAAATGTTTCTGGAGAATAAGTATCCGTCCTGTTTTAACGGGGTAAATATGATGGATACCACCTGTGCAGAAATAGTGAATGAGGACAGCCTGATCCTTATTGGTCAACATGACCTTAACTGGCTCAAATATTTCAAAAACCTGAAGTATTTGACTTGCAAGTCTTTACCCCTGGTAAGCTGGCCATCATTGCCTTCTTCTCTGACGTATTTGGAGTGCAGCAATAATTACCAGCTAGGAAGTTTACCTGTACTGCCTTCTTCTCTCCAGCATTTAGTTTGTAATACTAATTACAAGATAACAACCTTACCTGAACTACCTTCTTCTCTCCAGCATTTAGTTTGTACCGATAATTACGAGCTAAGTACTTTGCCTGTACTCCCTTCTTCTCTCCAGTATTTGGATTGCAGCAAAAATCCCAAGCTAGGAACCTTACCCTTATTGCCTCCTTCTATCCAGTATTTAGATTGTAGCAAAAATAACCTGACGGTCTTACCTGTACTGCCTTCCTCTCTCCAGCATTTAGACTGTAGCAATACTTACCAGCTAAAAGCCTTACCCGTACTTCCTTCTTCTCTGCAGCACTTAAATTGCAGTGGTAACTACCAGTTAACAGCTTTACCTGAGCTACCTTCCTCTCTTCAATACCTGGATTGCAGTAATAACTCCGGGATAACAGCGCTTCCTGTGTTACCCAACACTCTTCAGCATTTAGATTGTGGTGCTGATGCAATAGGAAGCCTGCCCCTTCTTCCTACATCCTTGTTGCATTTGGATTGCAATACCAACCAAATATCAATTTTACCTGATCTGCCGCCTGGTATCCAGTATGTCAATTGTTATCATAATCAAATAATGGTTTTGCCTGCTCTTCCTCCTTCTCTTCAAAACCTGCATTGCGCCGGGAACCTGCTTTCAAATTTGCCATCCCTGCCTGCTTCAATAATTGAACTCGCCTGTTATTCCAATAAGATAACCACACTTCCTCCATTGCCTGCGTCGCTGACGTCATTAGATTGTGGCTATAATTCACTTAACAAACTTCCCGATCTGCCATCCACCCTTACTTTTCTTTCTTGCCAGAGTAATCATTTGACCGCATTACCTGCCCTTCCTCTATTTCTTAAGTCGTTATTATGCGGCTTAAACCCAATGACAAGCCTTCCCTCTTTGCCTAATTCCTTAAATATGCTGCGTTGCGAAAACGGCCAGTTAACCAGTCTTCCCGCACTTCCAGATTCTATTACAACGTTGTCAATACAGGGTAATAACATCTATTGCATGCCGGTTTTTCAGCCTAAAAATATTTATTCGTTAAGTATAATACTTGATGCTGCAAAGATCCGTTGTCTCCCATATATATTTCCATTTGCAAACGTTAGAGATGGAGCCTCTAATAGTACTGTTAAACTTCCCAGTTGCAATCCTACCAATAATTCCCATGGTTGCTACGGCTTACCTTTTATAAAAGGTTCTATATTTTACGATCATAATAAGAATGGGATAAAGGATAATAACGAGGTGTACGGGTCAGGGACCAGGGTAGTATCGACAAATGGAGCCTACTCCTTTGCCAATAATGATGGTTATTATGAAATAGGTGCTGATACAACTGGTCCTGTTTCACTTTCCATAGCTGATCCCCTTTTTTCAATTTCCAATCCCGGTAGTGCAAATTTTAATTTCAATTCCTACGATACTTCAGTAGTACAAAATTTCGCTGTACAGCCTGCCATAATAAAAGATAGCTTAAGTGTTACAATAGTTCCTGTGAATGCCCGGGTAAGGCCCGGATCTGCATGTTCTTACAATATTACCTGCCAAAATGTAGGAACCAGTTTTCTTTCATCGGTCGATATACAGCTTCAATTTGATGAAGGAAGTTTAAATTATTATTTAAGTTCCAATCCTGCTGTATCCCGTGCAGGTAATATTTTAACACTGAATGTTGCGTCACTTCCTTATGGGGCTCGTGAGAATTTTACGGCAGGCTTTTATGTAAAAACAATTGCACCGATTGGTGATACGATTTGTGCAAGGGCCTCCGCCTCAGCTAAAACTACAGTTGCACATAATGATGCCTGTAATGTTATTACCGGTTCTTACGATCCAAACGATAAACAATCTACGCCGTCGCTTTCACCAAAACAAGTCAATGATGGCGAATATGTTTATTACACTATCCGCTTTCAAAATACGGGGAATGATACTGCCTTTACTGTTGTAATAGCAGATACACTCACTAATAAGCTGCAAAAAAATTCACTGCAAATACTTAGTTCATCACATCTCTGCAAGGCTACTGTTAAAGATGGTATAGCTTACTTTGAATTCCTTAACATACAGCTACCAGACAGTAATGTAAACGAGCTGGCCAGTCATGGCTTTGTACAGTTCCGTGTAAAGCCACAATCTAACCTTACACTCAACACCCAGGTTGAGAACAAATCTTATATCTATTTTGATTACAACAAACCAGTATTAACCAATACTGCCATTACGATCATAAAAGACCTTCCCTTACCAATTTCGCTTTTATCATTCACTGGTTGGTTGCAAGGCAATCAAACAAACTTGTACTGGCAAACAGCCAGTGAAATAAATTTCAGCCGCTTTGAAGTAGAGAGAAGCGCTGATGCTGTCAGGTTTAAAAAGATCGGTGATAAATTATCCAATGCAAATATATTGGGCTCGGCTTATTCGCTGACTGATGCACAACCTTTGCAAGGACGCAACTACTACCGTTTAAAGATCATTGACAAGGATGGCAGCTCAACTTATTCTGCAGTTGTGCTTGTTATCCTTAATAAGGATAAATTCTCAGTACTGATAAGCCCCAACCCTGGCATGGGAAAGTTTAGCATACAATTATTCAACTGGAATAATCAAAACGGTTCTGTTCGCATCGCAGATATGAACGGCAGGATAGTTTATAAAAAAGAATCCATTGGAAGGAATGTTTCTACACTTCCGATTGACATACAGGGTCTGGCTAAAGGAATGTATATGGTGACAATTGAAGGAGAGGGAAAAAAGCTGGTGCAGAAATTAGTAATACAGTAGATAACAGGTATTAAAAGAAAAAGGCCGCAGTTCAGTAATGGACGGCGGCTTTTATTTAAAAAATTGTTTACAAATGGGCAACAAGAGCAGGCCGACTTGTATCTTGTAAATGAAACATCAACTGTATGAAGAAACCATTACTCCTGCTTGTCTGCATTCTCGTGTTTTTAGTTAGCGTTCGTGCTCAGTATGTAACGATACCGGATGATAATTTCAGGGCCTTTCTGAAAGCCAAATATCCTTCCTGCTTTAATGGAGCCGATATGATGGATACTACATGCACGGAGATATTAGATGAAGATACCCTTATGAATATTGGTGCTTCTGACAGTTTCGAGGGACTTCAGTATTTTAAGTCTCTTAAGTATTTAAATAGTAGGGGTATCGGGCTAATATATTTACCATCACTGCCGCCATTACTTAAATTTTTAGACTGTAGCGAAAACCAATTAATTGCTTTGCCCTCACTTCCAGTCTCCTTACAGTATTTAGACTGTAAGAAAAATCTGTTGAAAAATTTGCCTTCTCTGCCTACTTCTCTTCAGGTTTTTGATTGCAGCTATAACCAAATAGAAAATTTACCCAATTTGCCTTCTTCGCTTTCGTCTCTTTCCTGCGGTATTAATAAATTAACTAAACTACCTGTTCTTCCTTCTTTGGTTACTTTTTTAGATTGCGAAGAAAATCAATTAACATATCTGCCGACTTTGCCAAAATCCTTGACATTATTATACTGTTTAAATAATCAGTTAACCTGGTTGCCAACTCTACCCGAACATCTTGATAATCTTTATTGCTCTGGCAATAATATCTATTGCTTGCCTATACTCCCCAAAAGTTTAAATTTTTTAAGATTAGATGGTTCAAAAATCAAATGTCTTCCAAATATTCCTTCTTCATCGTTGTCGGTATTTGATATAACATCAGGAGTTACTACTCTACCCATCTGCAACACGACTAACAACGCCAATGGTTGCCAGGCGCTTCCTATGATTGAAGGCAGAGTATTCTACGATGCAAACAAGAATGGCATAAAGGATAACAATGAAGTTTATAGATCAGGAGCTAGAGTGCAATTGTCCAACGAATACTATTCCTATACCAGTGATAATGGGTTTTACCAGATATCAGCTGACACCACAGGTCCTGTTACGCTTTCAATAACTGCTCCACCTTATTCGATAGCCAATCCCGTTTCTGCTAATTTTAATTTCAACACTTACGACACTACAGTAGTGCAAAATTTTGCTATACAGCCTGGCATAATAAAAAATAGTTTAAGTATTACAGCGATTCCTATATATCGGAGAGCAAGACCGGGATTCCCATACCCTTATAATATTACCTATCAAAACGACGGAAGCACTGCTCTTTCACCTGTAACTATACAGTTTCAATTTAATGGAGAATTCTTAAATTATAAGCTCAGTTCTGATCCGTCAGTATTTCGTTCCGGTAATACGCTTAGATTAAATATTCCTTCATTACCTTATGGGGGACGTGGTCAATTTACCGCAATCTTTTCGTTGATCTCAACAGCCCCTCTTGGCGATACAATTTGTGCTGAAGCCTCTGCTGAAACTACCACGGCGTTGGCTGCCGTGAGTGTCTGCAGTGGGATTGGTGGTTCTTACGACCCTAATGATAAAGAATCTACACCGGTATTATCTCCCCAGCAAGTTAGCAATGGTGGATACATTAATTACACTATCCGTTTTCAAAACACTGGTAACGATACAGCCTTTGCTGTAGTGATAGCAGATACACTCAGCAATAAATTGCAAACAAATACACTGCAAATGCTCTGTGCATCGCATCTCTGCAAGACCACTGTAAAAAATGGTATAGCCTATTTTGAATTTCTCAACATACAGCTCCCCGATAGTAATGTAAATGAACCTGCGAGTCATGGGTTTGTGCAGTTCCGTGTAAAGCCACAATCTAATCTTACACTCAACAGCCAGGTGGAGAACACTTCGTGTATCTATTTCGATTATAACAAACCAGTATTAACCAATACTGCCATTACGATCATTAAAGACTTGCCCCTACCCATTTCGCTTTTATCATTCACAGGTTCGTTGCAAGGCAATCAAACCAATCTCAACTGGCAAACAGCTAATGAAGTCAACTTCAGTCGATTTGAAATACAGAGAAGTGTGGATGCTGCCAACTTTAAAAAGATCGGTGATAAATTATCAAATGCAAATGCAGCAGGCTCAGCTTATTCGCTGACGGATGCACAACCCCTGCAAGGTCGCAATTATTACCGCTTAAAGATCATTGACAAGGATGGCAGTTCAAGTTACTCTGCAGTTGTGTTGGTGATTCTTAATAAGGATAAATTCTCTGTATCAATAAGCCCCAACCCCGGCAAAGGAAAGTTCAGTATACAACTCTTTAACTGGAACAGCTCAAGTGGTTCTGTTCGCATCGCAGATATGAATGGCAGAATAGTTTATCAAAAAGAATCTATCGGTAGAAATGTTTCAACATTGCCAATCACTATACAGAGTTTAGCAAAGGGATTGTATATGGTTACCGTGGAAGGAGAAGGGCAGAAGATTGTGCAAAAAGTGGTGATTGAGTAGTCAATAGCTAATACCAAAAGGCAAAGCCGCAGTTCAGGAATGGGCAGCGGCTTTTTTATTAAAAGATTGCAATCCGGACAACGGTGGTATTTTATCTTGTATCTTGTAAATGACCTGCTCATTTTGCTCATTCCAAAAACTCAGCTGTATGAAGAAACCATTACTCCTGCTTGTCTGCATTCTCCTGCTTTTGGTTAGCATTCGTGCACAGTATGTAGCTATACCGGATGCTAATTTTCGTGCATTTCTCAAAAGCAAATATCCCTCCTGTTTTAATGGGGCAGAAATGATGGATACGACATGCATAGAGATATTGAATGAAGATAGTCTTGGGAGTAATGATCCTGGTCCTGACAAATTATTTAATGTTTCGAATCTGGATGGTATTCAATATTTCAAATCGTTGAAATATTTGAACTGTAATAATAACCCTTTGTCTCATTTGCCTTCCTTGCCTCCGACGCTTGTTTCGCTTCGTTGCTCCATTTGTCAACTGACCGATTTGCCTTCTCTTCCTCCGGCACTTATAGGTTTGGATTGTAGTGAAAACCAACTTGTGAGTTTACCTCCTCTTCCCGCGTCACTCCAGGGTATAGGCTGTGGATTTAATCAGTTAGTGGTTTTGCCACCCTTGCCTGCATCTTTACAAAGTTTGGATTGCCGTTCTAATCAGCTGACAAGTCTCCCTGCTTTGCCAGCCTCTTTGCAAATGTTATACTGCTTTTCTAATAAATTGACAGCTCTGCCTCTGCTGCCGAGCTCCATTACAAACCTTTCTTGCGGAGGTAACAAATTGGTTACAATGCCAGATCTTCCTGTCTTATTAAAAGCTTTTGATTGTGCAGGTAATCTGTTAAATGAACTGCCTCCTTTACCTGCATCACTGTTATCTCTATATTGCGGGGACAACCTTCTAACAACTTTGCCCGCTTTTCCTTTAAAACTTAGAACCATTGATTGTGCCCGGAATTATCTTACCAAGTTATCTCCGTTGCCAGATACACTAGATGGCCTGAATTGCAGTATAAATCCAATAACTGCTCTCCCGGCATTGCCAAATTCGCTATGGAGATTGCAAGTTTATTCTACAAACATTACATGCCTCCCAGTACTCCCAAATGACTTATATCAGATAGATCTTGATAGTTCCATTCAGTGTCTTCCAAATCTGTCCCAGTTTCATATTTTCAATTATTCTGCGGCGAATTATGTCGCACTTCCTATTTGCAATGCCACCAATAATCCGAACGGCTGCACTGCTTTGCCCGTTATAGAAGGCACAGTGTTTTATGACTATGATAAGAATGGCATAAAAGATAATAATGAAGTTTACAGATCTGGTGCAAGGGTAGTATCATCACGTGGTGTTTATTCTTTTACGAATGATAAAGGATTTTATCAAATCTCAGCCGATACTACCGGGCCTGCTGCACTTTCTATATCGGCCACACCATATTCTATTGCCAATCCTGTTTCGGTTAATTTTGATTTTAATACTTATGATACAACTGTTGTTCAAAATTTTACTATACAGCCTGATATTATAAAAGATAGTTTAAGCATAACTGCAACACCTGTAATGGCAAGAGCAAGACCTGGTTACAATGTTCCTTATACCATAACTTATCAAAATGAGGGAACTACAAACCTGCAGCCTACTATACAGCTTCATTTTGATGATCAGTTACTGACTTATGATTCAAGTTCTAACCTTGCTGTATCTCGTGCAGGTAATACTTTAACACTGAATGATCCTTCGCTTCCTTATGGAAGCCGCGGACAATTTACTGCCTATTTTACAGTAAAGTCAACCGCACCACTCGGTGATACAATTTGTGCCGAAGCTGCTGCGAAAGCAGCCACGGCAAATGCGACAACAAATGCTTGTATTATGATAAGTGGTTCGTTCGATCCAAATGATAAACAGTCCACACCTATTATTTCTCCGGAGCAAGTAAGCAAAGGCGGCTATATCAATTACACTATCCGTTTTCAAAATACGGGTAATGACACTGCTTTTGCTGTAGTGATAGCAGATACACTCAGCGATAAGCTGCAAACAAATACGCTACAGATGCTTTGTGCATCACATCTCTGCAAAGCCACTGTAAAAGGTGGTATCGCTTATTTTGAATTCCTGAACATACAACTGCCTGACAGCAATGTAAACGAGCCTGCAAGTCATGGGTTTGTACAATTCAGGGTAAAGCCACAATCTAATCTTACACTTAACAGCCAGGTGGAGAACAAATCTTATATCTATTTCGATTATAATGCTCCTGTACTTACCAATACAGCTATTACAATCATTAAAGATCTGCCCTTACCCATTTCGCTTTTATCATTCACAGGTTCGTTGCAAGGCAATCAAACAAACTTGTATTGGCAAACAGCCAGTGAAATTAATTTTAGCCGCTTTGAAGTGGAGAGAAGTATTGATGGTATCGCTTATAACAAAATAGGGACCACTGCAGCTAAAGGCAATGGTGACAAAAACAATTATAGTTTTATTGACTCACGACTCGCCACTCACGACTCACGATTGTATTACCGCTTGAAGATCATTGATAAAGATGGCAGTTCAAGTTACTCTGCAGTGGTGTTAGTGATCTTTAACAAGGATAAATTCTCTATATCAATAAGCCCCAACCCCGGCAAAGGAAAGTTCAGTATACAACTCTTTAACTGGAACAGCTCAAGCGGCTCTGTTCGCATTGCGGATATGAATGGCAGAATAGTTTATCAAAAAGAATCAATAGGAAGAAACGTTTCGACTTTGCCAATTGACATACAGAGCCTAGCGAAAGGAATATATATGGCTACTATAGAAGGAGAGGGGCAGAAGATGGTGCAGAAAGTTTTGATTGAATAGACAAATAGTGCAAAAGACAAATAAGCAAAAAGAAAAAGCCACTCCTCAATGCAGTGGCTTTTTAATGTATGTTACACAGAGGAACTCTTCTCCTAAAGGAAGAAGGGCAGGGGATGAGGGCCTAATACCCAGCCTTCGCCCCGCCAATATTTTCTATCGGGTGCCAGGTTGTTTTTATTTCCTGCAGGTCCATAATAAAGTATGGTGATTGACCTTCATTGGTAAACCAATCTATTGCATTGTATTGCGATACACGTTTTACACTTTGCGCTGATTTTTGCTGCACCATCTTTTTTAACTCACTATCCTTTTCGCAAAACACAACTGCATTTACATCCATGTGATCTGCCATATAAGGAGCGAGCTCTGAAATTTTGCCCGTAAGAATATTTACCACTCCACCCGGCAGATCGGAGCTATGCAATACTTCACCAAAAGTTACAGCACATAATGGTTTGGAATAAGATGCAAGTACGATACAGGCATTACCTCCTGCAATAGCAGGTGCAATTACAGAAATCAATCCAAGCAGGGAAGTATCCTGCGGCGCTATTGTTGCCACAACACCTGTGGGTTCGGGTACAGAAAAATTAAAATGGGAGGAAGCCACCGGGTTTACCGAACTAAACAACTGCTGGAATTTATCGCACCAGCCTGAATAATAGATCAGGCGGTCTATCGATAAATTCACTTCATACTCGGCTTCGGCTTGTGATGAACCCTGTTTCATCAGTTCATCAACAAACTGGATCTTTCTGCCTTCCAGCATTTCGGCTATACGGTATAATATTTGCCCACGGTTAAAGGCTGCCCTGCCACTCCACCCACCAAATGCACCCCTTGCAACTGTCACGGCATCCCTAAAATCTTTTCTTGAACAAAGACAAACATTTGCAAGGTTTTCACCGCTGTTGTTTGCAGCAACATAATACCTGCCCGATTCAGTTCTCGGGAACTGTCCGCCAACATATATCTTATAAGTTTTTAAAACCTCAAGTCTTTTTGCAGGCACATGATTGGTTTGTGCTTTTTCAATTTTTGCCGAAACCTTTGGAACAGCTTTTTTTATAATTGTTTTCGTTGCCATATTATTTCATTTAAAAAATCACTTTGTTACTTCTTTAGCTCACAATGTTGACATAAGCATTCAATCCATGCAATCCACCTTCTCTTCCATAACCGCTTTCTTTATAACCGCCAAAAGGAGAAGTGGGATCAAACTTGTTGAAAGTATTTGCCCATACAACGCCGGCTCTCATTTTAGTTGTCATGTTAAATATCTTGGAACCCTTGTCAGTCCATACACCAGCAGACAACCCGAATGGTGTATTGTTTGCTTTTTCGATCACTTCATCATCTGTACGGAACGATTGAATAGCAAGTACGGGTCCAAATATTTCTTCCTGTGCTATCCTGTTGGACTGCGCCACATTCGTAAAAATTGTTGGGCGGCAGAAGAACCCTTTACCCGGCAATGGGCATGAACTTTCAAACATCTCAGCGCCCTCTTTTTGCCCGATCTTAATGTATTTATTAATAACCTCTAATTGTTGTTTGGAGTTAATAGCACCAATATCCGTATTCTTATCTAATGGATCTCCAACGATAAGCGTTTCCATGCGGTCCTTTAGTTTTTGCACCACTTGCTTGAAAACAGATTCCTGCACATATAATCTTGAACCAGCACAGCATACATGTCCCTGGTTAAAAAAGATACCATTTACAACACCTTCAACAGCCTGGTCTAACGGCGCATCATCAAAAATGATATTAGCGGCTTTGCCACCAAGTTCAAGGGTTGCTTTTTTATTGGTACCTGCAATAGCCCGCTGAATGATCTTGCCTACATCAGTAGAACCCGTAAAAGCAATTTTATTTATATCAGGATGATTGACGATTGCTGCTCCTGTTGCACCTGCACCTGTAATGATATTTACAACGCCCGGCGGCAGATCCGCTTCCTGTATGATCTCAGCTAATTTCAGAGCAGTAAGAGGAGTTGTTTCCGCTGGTTTTAAAATAACTGTGTTGCCCGTTGCAATTGCAGGAGCAATTTTCCATGCAGCCATCAATAATGGAAAGTTCCATGGGATGATTTGTCCGGCAACACCCAATGGAGTTGTTCTCCTATTTGGGAAAGCATATTCAAGTTTATCAGCCCAACCTGCATAATAGAAAAAATGATTGGCTGCAGCAGGCACATCAAAGTCGCGGCTTTCACGGATGGCTTTGCCTCCGTCCAACGATTCAATGATCGCAAACTCTCTTGCACGCTCTTGTATCATTCTCGCTATGCGGTAAATATATTTGGCACGTTCTTTTGCAGGCATCTTGCTCCAAACATTTTCATACGCATCCCTTGCCGCTTTTACTGCTTTGTTTACATCTGCTTCGTTGGCATCTGCTACTTCTGATAATTTTTCTTCTGTAGCAGGGTTGATCGTATCAAAATATTTTTTACTGGAAGGCTTTTCGAATTTCCCGTTGATGAACAGGTCATAACGTGGGTTGATCTTTGCAGCGCTTTTGCTTTCCGGAGCAGGAGCTAGTTTGCGGGCGCTGTCAAATTTTAATTTGATCGTATTATTTTTTGCGGTTGCCATTTTTATTTTTTTATAGGACGAACTTTTATTTTCTGTTCAACATCGTTGTGTCACTCACTTGTACTGCATCAATTTATTGCAGCATATTTAGTCTATCGAAAAATAATTAGGTGATTGATAAACACCTGTCTTTTCTTTTACAAGTTGCATCAGTACATCATTGGCAAGACTGCTTGCGCCAAACCGGAACCAATGATTATTCATCCACTCTTCGCCTAACACTTCATTCAGCATAACCAGGTAGTGCAATGCAAGTTTCGATTTAGAGATACCACCTGCAGGTTTCATCGCAATGCGCTTGCCTGTTTTATAATAAAAATCTCTTATTGCTTCCAGCATTACCAGGGTAACCGGCATAGTAGCAGCAGGAGATATTTTGCCAGTGGATGTTTTAATAAAATCTCCTCCTGCATACATTGCAATATCACTTGCCCTTCTTACTTTATCATAGGTAACCAGTTCTCCTGTTTCAAGGATCACTTTTAATCTTGCATTGCCACATGCTTCTTTTACTGCAGCAATTTCATCAAATACAAAATTGTATTCTCCTTCTAAAAATTTGCCACGGGAGATCACCATGTCTATTTCATCTGCTCCTTCTGCAACAGCAAACTTTGTATCACGGATCTTTACATCAGGTGGTGCCTGCCCGCTTGGAAACGCTGTTGCAACAGCAGCTACTTTTACTCCTGATCCTTCAAGTGCTTTTTTTGCTGTCTTTACCATAGATGGATAAACACAAATCGCGGCTACAGTTGGCAGTCCCGGGTAAGAATCATGAAGATGCATTGCCTTATAGCACAACTGCTTTACCTTCCCATCAGTATCCTTACCCTCAAGAGTTGTAAGGTCGATCATGTTCAATGTTAGCAACAAGCCATTAACCTTAGTCTCTTTTTTTATGCTGCGCTTGGTAAACCGGGCAGCCCTTTCTTCAATACCAACCTGGTCTATCCTTGGAGATAAGCTGAAATCCGGTAAATACACATAGCTCTTTTTTTCTGCTGTCATACAGGTTATTTGTAAATATCAAATGTAATATAATCTTTTGCGGATTCTAAAAGATCGTTTGTTGATTCTTTATAAAGGAATGTATGGAGTAAAATAAGGTTATTATCCATAGCCCCTTTCTCAAATTTTAGCGCTGGTTTCAGCAATCACTGCCCGGTTTAATTACCGGGCGGGCAATATACATAAAGATATTTTTGCCCTGCAATTTTCTTTAAGAGTATTACAACAATTGGTGTTTAAACTTCAGGCAACAAAATGTTTCTTAAAAGCATTAAAACCTGGAGTATATGAAAAGAAAAATTTGCAGATCAATCCCTTTGCTTTTCGCAGCTTTATTTATTGGACTGGCAGTAACAGCACAACCTGGTTATCATAACGATAACGATCGTAATGATCGTAATGATTACGGCCATGGTCAGCGAAGAGATCATGATGATAATTACGATTATGACGATCACAGGTATAATGGAAATTATCGCCCCAACAACTATGAACAATATAGTGTTCGCAGGCGACCCTCAGCTCCCGACTGTGTACAGCCAGTACGTCCTTCACGGGGTCATGTATGGATAGATGCACAGTGGATATGGAATCGTGGGCAGTATGTTTACCAGGCTGGTTATTGGACTGTTCCCCGCCGTAGCGAAACATGGGTGCCCGGTCATTGGGAACGCAGTCATCACAGGTGGTTTTGGGTATCTGGATATTGGACAAGAACAGGATACAGATGGTAGCTAGTTAGTGTTGTTGGTTTGTTTGAGGAAGCATTCATCATTATGGTGGGTGCTTTTTTGATATATCAATCCTTAAATGTAAAACGTATATAAATGAATTATCCAATGTAATATTTTATTGGTTGATACCAATAATTTATAATGTTTTCCCTTCTTTTGTAATTCGCCTTTGGTTTTAACTTTCTTCATTTTCTTATCTTCATTTCATGCTTGCATCTTCAATAGAAAACTTACTGCTCATTGACATTGAAACCGTTTCTCAATTTGAGGATTACCGGTCACTTCCCGATACCTGGAA
>JADMIO010703202.1_pt1:22500-56664 | contig 56664 bp, 44 predicted proteins | sample 8958161 | NCBI WGS metagenome assembly JADMIO01 (sample SAMN16585339, study PRJNA669376) | soil metagenome | isolation source: Crop rotation soil | place: USA: Cullars Rotation, Alabama | collected 2011
CCCGGTGCCGGAAGGTTAAGGAAGGATGTTCGACCGCAAGGTCAAAGCTTCTGACTGAAGCCCCGGTAAACGGCGGCCGTAACTATAACGGTCCTAAGGTAGCGAAATTCCTTGTCGGGTAAGTTCCGACCTGCACGAATGGTCTAATGAGTTGAATACTGTCTCCTCCACGAGCCCGGTGAAATTGTAGTATCGGTGAAGATGCCGGTTACCCGTCACGGGACGGAAAGACCCCATGAACCTTCACTATAACTTTGCATTGATTTTGAGCAACCGATGTGTAGGATAGTTGGGAGACTATGAAGCGGCTTCGCCAGGAGTCGTGGAGTCAACGTTGAAATACCAACCTTCGTTTGCTTAGAACCTAATCCACCGAAAGGCGGAGACATTGCATGGTGGGTAGTTTGACTGGGGTGGTCGCCTCCTAAAGTGTAACGGAGGCTTGCAAAGGTTCCCTCAGTACGGTTGGTAATCGTACGCAGAGCGTATTAGTAAAAGGGAGCTTGACTGTGAGGCATACAGGCCGAACAGGGGCGAAAGCCGGCTAAAGTGATCCGGCGGTTCTGCATGGAAGGGCCGTCGCTCAAAGGATAAAAGGTACTCTGGGGATAACAGGCTGATCTCACCCAAGAGCTCATATCGACGGTGAGGTTTGGCACCTCGATGTCGGTTCGTCACATCCTGGGGCTGGAGAAGGTCCCAAGGGTTCGGCTGTTCGCCGATTAAAGTGGCACGTGAACTGGGTTCAGAACGTCGCAAGACAGTTCGGTCCCTATCTGTGATGGGCGTTAGTAAATTGCGTGGACGTGACCTTAGTACGAGAGGACCGGGTCGCATGTACCGCTGGTGTATCTGTTGTGGTGCCAACTGCAGTGCAGAGTAGCTATGTACAGCCAGGATAAACGCTGAAAGCATCTAAGCGTGAAACCTTCCACCAGATGAGTTTACTTTTAAGGGTCGTAGAAGACTACTACGTTGATAGGCTGCAGGTGTAAAGGTGGTAACATCAAAGCCGAGCAGTACTAATTGCCCGTAAGCTTTAATTTTATTTACTCTCCGAAGCTCGCAAGAGCGAAGAAGGGTAGACATACAAAACAGAAATTTAGTCTTTCCAAAGACGAAACTCTACAAGGTTCTAAACTGTATTTTCTCAATATGACATTATTGTTAGTTGACCCGGTTAAAAGTTAAGCGGTTGACAGGATACTTTTTCTTATCAACTTATTAACCAATCAACTAATCACCTTTTTATGGTGGTTTTGCCGGGGGTGTCCACCTCTTCCCATTCCGAACAGAGAAGTTAAGCCCCCCATGGCCGATGGTACTGCACAACAATGCGGGAGAGTAGGTAGCTGCCGTAATTATTAAAAAGCCCTTTGCAATAAAATGCAAGGGGCTTTTTTGTGGGGTATAACTGGAAACACGATTGAAATCAGACTTAGAATTTTTCTACCACCACTGCTGTACCATAAGCCAAAACTTCTGTAACGCCACTCATTACCTCATTCGCATCATAACGCATATTGATGATCGCATTTGCACCAGTTTGTTGTGCATGGCTTAACATACGCTGAAATGCTTCCTGCCGGGTTTTTTCGCAGAGTTCTTCATAAATGGAAATGTTGCCGCCAAATAATGTTTGAAGACCGCCAGCTATATTTCCAAAAAGGTTACGACTGCGAACTGTAATGCCACGTACCACTCCCAAATGTTTTGTGATCTTATATCCTTCCAGCTGGTTGCTGGTTGTGATCATTGATATATCCATGATTGTCTAAATTTATTGAATCCCGAAGTAAAATCATTTTGGTATGGCAACAGTATTAAAAGTTAGAGTCTATTGATCTTGTAAGAAAATTATCATAAGTCGGTGGCTGAATATTTGTTTTTGTATTCAAAAACGCTGCAAAAAACCTCAGCCGCACAAGAGAGTGACACAACGATGCTGACGACAGTTCCCATGCTGGTCACCAAAATATATTATCATCTCATCACCTTGCAGTTTTGCATTTTGCCTTCCTTGCTAACCGCTATCTTTGCCGCCCAAATTAAGCAGGACAGCAGTTTCACTACACTATGAAGCAGATCAGGAATTTTTGCATAATTGCACATATTGACCATGGTAAAAGCACACTGGCAGACCGTTTGCTGCAAACCACCAACACCATCAGCGAAAGACAGATGATGGACCAGGTGCTGGACGACATGGACCTGGAAAGAGAAAAAGGTATTACGATTAAAAGTCATGCTATTCAATTACAATACCCATATACTGGTACTGAATTTACAGATGGGCCTGCCGATAAGATTTATACGCTCAACCTGATCGATACTCCAGGCCATGTAGATTTTAGTTATGAAGTAAGTCGTGCTCTTGCTGCATGCGAAGGTGCACTGCTGCTGGTAGATGCCGCACAGGGCATACAGGCACAAACCATTTCCAATTTATACCTCGCCATCGATAACGATCTTGAGATCATACCTGTCATCAATAAAATTGACATGGATGGCGCAATGATCGAAGAAGTGGAAGACCAGATGATAGAACTCATTGGCTGTAAAAGAGAAGAAATTCTTCGTGCAAGTGGACGCACTGGGCTTGGAGTAGAAAAAATTCTTGAGGCAATCGTGGAAAGAATACCTGCACCAAAAGGTAATCCTGAAGCACCCTTGCAGGCATTGATATTCGACAGTGTCTTTAATAGTTTTCGCGGCATTATTGTTTATTACCGCATCATGAATGGTATTCTTCGCAAAGGAGATAAAGTAAAATTTGCTGCCATTGGCACTGAATATGGTGCCGATGAAGTCGGCAATTTAAAGATGGGTCTAGCGCCGAAGAATGAAGTGCAGTGCGGTGATGTGGGTTATATAATTACGGGTATAAAAGTTGCCAAAGAAGTAAAAGTGGGCGATACAATTACACTTGCTGCCCGTCCTGCTGAAATGATACACGGCTTTGAAGAAGTAAAGCCGATGGTGTTTGCGGGCATCTTTCCAATTGATACCGATCAGTTTGAAGAACTGCGGGATTGCATGGAAAAGCTGCAGCTCAATGATGCCGCTCTTACGTTTGAACTGGAAACATCGCAGGCATTGGGCTTTGGCTTTCGCTGTGGATTTCTTGGTTTACTGCACATGGAGATTATACAGGAGCGGTTGGAACGGGAGTTTAACCAAACTGTTATAACTACTGTACCAAACGTTAGTTTTATTGCTACTACAACAAAGGGCGAAAAGATAACGATCAGCAATCCTGCTCAAATGCCAGATGTAGTAAAAATTGAAAAAATTGAAGAACCCTTTATAAAGGCGCAGATCATTACAAAGCCTGAGTACATTGGCAATATCATGACGTTGTGCATTGGCAAACGTGGCATTCTCATTAACCAGGGCTACCTGACACCAACCCGTGTGGAACTGATCTTCGAGCTACCGTTGACCGAGATTGTATTTGATTTTTATGATAAGCTGAAAAGCCAGACACGAGGCTATGCTTCATTCGATTATCACCCGCTTGACTACCGCGAAAGTGATATCACCAAGATGGACATATTGCTGAACGGCGAAAGGGTCGATGCATTGAGTGCATTAATACATCGCAGCCGTGCCAACGAATTTGGCCGCAAGCTTTGCGAAAAACTAAAAGAGCTGTTGCCACGCCAGCAGTTTATGATTGCTATACAGGCCGCCATTGGTGCAAAGATTGTTGCAAGGGAAACCATCAGCGCTATGCGCAAAGATGTAACTGCCAAATGCTATGGCGGCGACATCAGCCGTAAACGCAAGTTGCTCGAAAAACAAAAAGAGGGCAAGAAGCGCATGCGCCAGGTGGGCAACGTAGAGATACCGCAGGAAGCATTTTTAGCAGTGCTAAAGTTGGATGAGTAGTGCTGTTAAGTATGTACGGTATGTAAAGTATATAAGGTTTATAGGGTAAATAAAGTTGATAAGTTGACTAGGTAATAAGATCAAAGCCTGCCGATATGGTAGGTTTTTTGTGTTCTTGCGGAGGAATATAATTTTTATGCTATTGAATTGCTATCCAATCTATCGTTAATATCTGAGACCACATAGCGGCCACATCTACTCTTTTAATATTTAGTGTTACGGCTGTGGCGGATACAGAACGTACTGTAACGCTGAATGTATCGTCGACAATAAAGCCTCCCTGATTACGAGCCGTAGCAATTACTTTCGGAGCCGAAGCAAAAGCTACAGGAAAAGTGATGGTGGTCGTTAAAAAGGAAGTGCCATTGGCGCCGGCTGTATGTGTTCCGGATTGTATATTATTCATTACAGTACCAGGTCCCACTTGCAATTGATTTGTATTGGTACGGCCATTTATATCCAGTTTTGCTTCAGGAGCCGTAGTGCCAATACCTATATTCCCATTATATAAAACAGTCATTGCGTTGCTCCGGGAATTGTCAGACTCTCCGTTTCCAATTTGGAAAAGTCGGCTTGTTGGGCTGACGCTTACTTCTGTTGTGCCAGTGGAGTCGTTATTCATGCCAATTACTAATCCCGCATACGATTTTGATTTTGTGAATAGCCCCATAGCTGTTGAATAATAGCCTGAGGCTGTTGTTGCATAACCCATGGCAGTAGCAGCATTTCCTGTTGCTTTTGTTGAATAGCCCATCGCTGTGGCAGTAGGTCCGGATGCTTTGGATGAATTTCCCATTGCGGTGGAACTATTTTCTGATGAAATTGTATAGAGCCCTATTGCGGTTGAAAAGGGACCTGAAGCTTCTGTACCTTCTCCCATAGCAGTAGCTGCCTCACCAGAAGCAATTGCCTCAAGGCCGGTAGCGGAGGAGTAATAACCAGATGCAGTTGTGGCAGCTCCGAATGCAGCGGAATATGGGGCCGATGCTATTGTGTTTACGCCAGTGGCAAAAGAATATTTTCCAATATTGTCTATATCCCACTGAGTGCCGTCTACCAACCCGCTTCTAAAAGCTGCTTTGTCGGCATACCACATCATTCTCCTGCCTTCTCCCGAAATTGGCGGATTGCCAGGGTTTGCAGGTGGAAGGCCTTCAGCGGAAAAAATTACACTACTGTCTGTAATGTGCAGGCGTGCCTGGGGCGATAAAGTGCCTATACCTACATTCTGGGAAAAGATATTGAACGGGGCAAAGAGCATTGCCAGCGCAAAACATGTATTTTTCATGAGCGAGATTTTATAGCAATATACAAAGGGAGAAGATTAAATGATGAAACGTAAAACATGTGCGTTGACAAAACTTTTTTTAATGTTTGCTGTTCTCGTTTTCCTGGCATCTCCCTCTGGATGCCATCTTCAAACCTTTATGTAAAACGATGCAGATTTTTTTTAGCTTGCACTAATGCGAACTCCCTTACAAAAAAACGAAGAGGTATTATTGGTAACCCGCACAAGCTGGATAATACTTATTGTTCCTGCATTGTTAGCGCTTGTTGCTTTAATAGTTGCCGGTTTCTTTGTTCAGCAATCTGCATGGATATTATTATTACCACTCGCAGCATTGGGTTATTTTGGGTGGAAGTGGCTTGAAAGACATCATAATATTTGGGCAGTAACCAACTTCAGGGTGATAGATGAGTTTGGTGTTATTAATATCAATACAAAAGAAAGTCCGCTGGATAAGATCAACAATTATCATACTCACAAAATATTTGGGGACGCATCTTCCACTATGGCAATGTAGAGATACAAACGGCCGCTACTATTGGCGAAACAGTTTATACTTATGTGGAAAAACCTGGATTATTAAAGGATACTATCACCACTGCCCAAGCCGATTATAAGCATACACAATTTGCCAGCCAGGTACACAACTATATGCAAACAGTTCAGCCCCAGCCAACTTCAAATACTTCGGCACATTCGTCTGCCAATGCAAGTCATCAAATTGCTACCGAACTGGAAAAACTATTTGAATTAAAGCAAAAGGGAGTTTTGTCGGAAGAGGAGTATCAAAAGGCAAAAGCAAAATTGCTGGGATAAGATCGTGAGTTGTGAATGGCGAGTTGTGAATCGTGAGAGAGCTAAATCCCAAATCCCAATTCCTAATTCCTAAATCCTAAATCCTAAGCCCTTCATCCATCAGCTTTCCCATTTTCCTTCATCTTTGCCATAATGCAAAAAGGCCGCAGAAAAATATGGCAGCCATCATATTGGTCCGAAACATGGGCTTCAATGCCGCTGTATCACAGGCGACTGTTTTGCATTATCATGCTTGTTCATTTTGTGTTGTCAGTATGGTATACAAGCTACCAGGGTTTTAATCCCGATGAATCAGACTACTGGAGTTATGCCATTCATTGGGCACAAGGCCACCCGGAAAGAATAAAATCAATTGACGACAGTAAAACACCATTGGTATTTCCCTCGTTACTACCCATCATTATTAAGCCTTTTTACCAACAGCCTGGTGATCTGTATGGTTTCTTTTATATGCGGCTGGGTCGTGTGTGCATGTATGCTTACCAGTTTCTCGGGGCATTTATTCTATTCCTTTGGCTATACAGGCTGGGCGGTGGTTCACGGGGTTGGATAATACCATTGATACTCTACCTGCTCGACCCGCTTATATTCAGCTATGGCATGATGATAGGTACAGATCTTGCATCGGCCAGCATATTGCTGCTCACCTGTTATTCAGCATGGCGCTATACACAAACCAGTGAAAAAAAATACTGGTACTGGCTTATTGCCGGTTGCTGTTTAGCATTTACTGTAAAGCAATCATTGGTGTTTATAATACTAGTGTTGGTCGCAGCGCTTGCAGCTAATGCATGGTGGAAGAAGAAGTATAGGCAGCCTCATTTTTTTAGAGTAATACTGAGCCGTTGGTTACTGCTTATTGCAGGCGTGCTATTGTTTATCAACGTTCTTCATTATTTTCATAAGACCTGTCTTCCTCTAAAGGCAATGCCCGAAAAAAGCCAGGCATTTAGAAACTTAAAACAAAATTTTAACGTCGTTTCGGGTGTGCCGGTGCCATTGCCGTTTGATTATGTAAGCGGCTTCGATCTCCTTCTATATAATAGTGAAAAAGGAGGTGGCCCTGAAGACGAAAATTCATTTATAGGAGTAGTGATACTGGGAAAATATTTTGTAAAAGGCCCTGTATGGTATTACTACTTCGTAAACTTTTATTACAAAACACCACTGCTGATCATTCTGTTGATGATAACCAGTGTGGCGCTATTTGTGAAACATAAAAACAAGGCATCTGCATTACTGAATAATATATTCATCTGGTGGCCGCCACTTTTCTTTTTTGTAATGCTGAGTTTGAATAACCCTTTCCAGATAGGCATCAGGCATGCCATTTTAATACTGCCGTTTATTTACCTTGGTATATCAAAAGCCATTACATGGTGGGCAAATAAGTATAGTAAAATATGGATTGTATTACTTGCGCTTCATTTGATAAGTGTTGGCCGCTACTGGCCCAACTTTATTGCTTATACCAATGAATTATTATATCCCAAAAGATTAGTCTATAAATATTTTTATGATTCTTCTATCAGCTATAGGGCTGAACGGCAATCTCTAGATAAATTTTTAAAAGACCATCCCGATTATAGCCTGCCGCCTATAAAACCTGCCGCCGGTAAATACGCAATTGATATAGAAAGAATGGCGCTGCCTTTGGTAGATACGGCATATGACCTGCGGTGGCTACACAAAAATTTCGAACCTTATGATCATTACCGGCATTCGATACTGCTTTACAATATCACTGAAGATGATTTAAGAGCCAAAGGATTGCTGAAATAAGCAGCAGTTATAATTTCTTTCAAGATTATTTAGTTCAGTATCTTCATTGGCAAATAATCTGCCGTTTATGGCAAAGCCAGGAGGAAACAAAATCGGCAAGAAAGCCGCATCGAAAGCCGCAAAAACTGTGGCAAAAACTCCTGGAAAAACTAAAGCAAAATCCAGCATGCCAAATACTCCTGCCAAATACGAAGACATACATTTTGTTGACAGCACAAAAGCAGTATGGAATTATTCCCGCTTTGCACCGGAAGATCTTGCCAACTATCACCAGGGCACATTATACCGTGCTTACGACCTGTTTGGTTCTCATGCCACGGAAGTATTGAATACCTGGGGTTATTATTTTGCTGTTTGGGCGCCAAATGCTACGTCGGTAAGTGTTATAGGCAATTTCAATCATTGGAAGCCTCACCAGCACGAATTGTTTGCAAGGCTTGATAAGAGTGGCATATGGGAAGGATTTATTCCAAATCTACCAAAGGGGGAAGCTTATAAATATCATATAGTTGGTTACCAGGGTGCGCAAATGGATAAGGGCGATCCTTATGCCCGTTTTTGGGAAAAGAAGCCAGACACAGCTTCCATTACATGGGATATAGATGGCTACGAATGGGGTGATAAAAAGTGGATGAAAACTCGTAAAGAGCATAACTCGCTTAAAGCACCATGGAATGTTTATGAAGTGCATTTGGCCAGCTGGATGCGCCCAGATAAAAATGATGAAGACTCTTACAATAGCTATAGCCAGATCACGGAAAGGATGGTGCCTTATGTAAAGGAAATGGGCTTTACACATGTGGAGTTTATGCCGGTGATGGAACATCCTTATGACGGCAGTTGGGGCTACCAGGGAACAGGATATTTTGCACCTACTTCAAGATATGGAGCGCCGGAAGATTTTATGGCAATGGTGGATGCATTTCACGAAGCAGGTATTGGTGTGATACTTGACTGGGTGCCATCGCACTTCCCATATGACCAGCATGGCCTGTTTATGTTTGATGGCACGCATACATACGAGTATGCTGATATGCGCAAAGGCTATCACCCGGACTGGAGCAGTTATATTTTCAATTACAAGCGGAACGAAGTGAAATGTTTTCTCATCAGCTCTGCCCGTTACTGGTTTGAGAAATATCATATTGACGGGATAAGGGTTGATGCTGTAAGCAGCATGCTCAAACTTGATTACAGCCGCGAAGAAGGCGAATGGGAACCAAATGAATTTGGTGGTAATGGCAATATAGAAGCGATTGCTTTTTTAAAGGAGTTAAACGAAACAATTTATCGTGATTTTGATGGTGTGCAAACCATTGCAGAAGAAGCTACTGATTGGCCTGGCATTACTAATCCAACATTCGCAGGTGGCCTTGGTTTTGGTATGAAATGGATGATGGGATGGATGCACGACACCTTAAACTATTTTAAAAGAGATCCACTCTTCCGGAAAGATCACCAGGACCAGTTCTCATTTAGCATGATGTATTTTTACGATGAGAATTTTATGCTTCCCTTAAGCCATGATGAAGTAGTGCATGGCAAAAGTCCTATGTTGTATAAAATGCCGGGCGATGAATGGCAGAAGTTTGCTAACCTAAGATTGTTGTATACTTATATGTTCACTCATCCTGGCGGCAAGCTGCTTTTTATGGGCAATGAATTCGGTGCCACCAGCGAATGGAATCACAAAAGCGAACTGCAATGGGAATTGCTGCAATACGACGGTCATCGCAAGCTGAAAGATTGTGTAAAAGATATTCTGCACCTTACGCGTAAGGAACCGGCTTTCTTTGAAAACCAGTTTGAGAAGGGCGGTTTTGAATGGGTGGAAACGAACCGGCGCCAGGAATGCGTAATCGCATATAAAAGAAAAGGGCTGAAAGAGAAAAATGATGTACTGGTAATCTTGAACCTTACACCTGTTGCAAGGCACGACTTTAGTATATGGGTAAATGGGAAGGGCAAGTGGAAAGAAATACTCAATACCGATAGTAAAGAGTATTGGGGAACAGGTGATGTGTTTAATCCTGATATACCATCAACTCTGGTGGATAAAAAAGAAAAGCGTTATGAATTGAAACTTCATCTGCCCCCTTTAGGAGCATTGATATTGGGTTAAGAGTAAGAATAATTTGCCCTCTTCCTGGCAAATTATATACTTAAAAACCTGGCAATGAAAGTTAATTCAAGCTTTAGTGCATGCGTTGTTTTTGTTTTGTCATTTTGTACAAGCAGCGCACAGGAAGCAACAGACTTTGCTTCTTATGAAAAGAACCTTATCAAAGTAAACCTTACAGGCTTCCTATGGCAGAACTATGGAATGCAATACGAAAGGGTTCTTGCAAAAAAACAATCCATTGCATTAGCGTTCGCGGTTTCACCAAATGTGTACCTGCCATTTAAGAATGTGTTGGCAAATGAATTTTCGGATAATGAAGATGCTCTCCATGCAATTAAATCAACCCGTTTTACACGGATCAATGCAATGCTTGAGTATCGTTTTTATACCGGTGACTATGCGCCACAAGGTTTTTATGTTACTCCTTTTGTAAGATACATGCATATAAATGCAAATGTGGATTACACTTTTAGCCCGGCTGACAGGCAATTGCATACAGTGCCCATGACCGGGAAACTCAATGGCTTTGGCGGTGGGGCCATGATTGGCTATCAGTGGCTTTTAAAAAAGAACTTAGCGATTGACTTGTGGATATTGGGCGGTTTTTACGGCCCTCAGGTAAAGGCAGATTTTCATGGCACCGACCCGCAAATGGAAAGTTTGACTGCACAGGATAGAACGGATTTGGAAAATAATATTGAAGACATAAGTATCCCCGGTTACACAACCGAAGCAACTGTTGGAACAAATACCATTGATATAAAAATGAGAGGACCTTACATTGGTTTTAGGGGCATTGGGGTTTGCATCGCCTACCGGTTTTAAAAAAGATAACTCTCACAAGAAATCAAATAAAGAAAGTCTTCCTTATACATAATCTTTCTTTGTATAATGAAAAGACCGCTTTTAACTAGCGGTATTTGGTTAAAAAAATATGTTTTTATAATTTATCAAATTTTAAATTCAACGCCTTGATGGCATCGCTAATAGGAATAGCAAAGCCCAATCCTTCAACACCTTTCGCTTTTATTTTGGCAGCCACAATACCTATTACTTCACCTGTACTTGTATTGATAAGCGGGCCACCACTATTACCGGAGTTGATCGCCACATCTGTTTGTAGAAATACCTTTTCATCCAATTCTCTTTTTCCGCTGATGATGCCTTTAGTTACAGTCTGGCCAAGTTTAATGTTTTCAGGTGTGCCAATCGCAATTACTTCTGTGCCTGTAGTCGCTAAATCGGCAGTAGCATTCAGTGGCAAAGGTTTAAAACCGCTTCCAGACATTTTTACAAGTGCTACATCTCTGTCTTGATCTGATCGCACCAGTTTGGCCTCAAAACTGTATCCATTATCAAACACTACTTCGATCTTTTCTACACTGTTCACTACATGATGGTTGGTAAGAATATAACCATTGTCGCTTATGATAAAGCCGCTTCCATATCCAAAATTGGTTTTGATGGTAACTACTGAGCCTGTTGATTCTTTAATTATATCACTATAGCTGTCAAATTTTTTCGATGTTGATTTAACCAACGTTATGGCTTCCTTTAAGCCAACATTTTTTGGTTCAACTTTCTTTGATACAATTTCCTGAAAATCTTTGTTGTAAATGATACCTTCTAAGGCTCTATTGATAACGGTTAGGCTAGTTGCATCATAGTCGCCATTCCTAATTGAGTCGGCGTATCCTGCCGTAGTTGTTTCAAAAATTACCTTTTCCATGGATGGGCTGTATAGAGACCAATGTATTACCATACTTATTTTTTGCCTGAAATAACTGGCGTTTTTGCGTGCCCATATTACTTCTGCACCTAATAGAAGTTCGGGAATATCAGATTTGCCATTGAATATATTATTACTCATTTTATAACCGGCATTTGACATGGATGTTTTTATAGCTCCAGCAAATTGGGGCTGAGATAAATCGACGCTAACTAATAGTGCTAATCCAGCAGTAAGCTGTGGTAATAACTTGTCAGACTTGTCAATTAGCTTTGTAAATTCTATTTTACGCGACTCAAAACCTTGATCCGGTTTTTTTATTTTCGGAAGCTTTATAGTATAATCAGATTTTCCAGTATTTGCCAATTCAGCAGCAGTTATACCCTGCGCAGCATACCCAGGCATAAAAGCTACAACTCCATCTTCACTATCGGGTTTCATTTTTACCGATTTTGAATCAGTTTCGCTGTTAAGAGCAAGAGTTGCAGAACCCGGGTCGGCTCTGACAACTATTTTTTGCGAAAAAATGCTTTGCTGCCAAAAAAGAAATAAAAGGAAAACAACGTAGCGGGATTGCATAATGGTAAGCTTGGTTTAGGCAAGACTTAAAAAGACCGCTTTAAAAGCGGTCTTTTTATTGAAAAAACGTTTTTTGAAATTTACTCAAATTTGAGATTCAGGGCAGAGATCGCCTCGCTAATTGGAATGGCAAATCCTAATCCTTCCACCCCTTTTGCTTTTATTTTGGCAGCCACAATACCTATTACCTCGCCTGTAGTTGTATTAATTAACGGGCCGCCGCTATTGCCGGAGTTGATCGCCACATCCGTTTGCAGAAATACCTTTTCATCCAATTCCCTTTTTCCGCTGATGATGCCTTTCGTTACCGTCTGGCCAAGTTTGATGTTTTCAGGAGTGCCAATAGCTATCACCTCAGTACCAGTGCTAGCCAGATCGTCGGCTGCGTTTAGGGGCAGAGGTTTAAAGCCACTTCCTGACATCTTAATAAGTGCTACATCCCTGTCTTCATCTGAGCGTATCAATTTGGCCTCAAAGCTGAATCCATTGTCAAATACCACTTCTATTTTTTCAGCGCTATTCACTACATGATGGTTGGTAAGAATGTAGCCATTGTCACTTATAGTAAAACCACTTCCAATACCAAAATTGGTTTTGATGGTTACAACCGAACCAACGGATTCCTTTACAACCGCACTGTAATTAGCAAATTTCTTTAAAGTTGGTTTTGTAAGTACGACAGCTTCTTTCGGACTGGCGGCCACTGTTTCCGATTTTTTTATAGCGAGGTCCTGGAATTTTGGGTCATAAATGAGACCGTTCAAAGCATCTTTTACTGCTAATGTCAGTTCGTCAATCCACGGGCCTCTGCGTCTTGAATCGGAGTAACCACCCGTGGTGCTTTCATACACAACATTTTCTTTTGATACGCTGAAAACAGACCAGTGAATAAGCACGGCAGCCTGGAAACCAGGTCCAGCGGTCTCATTTGCAAGCCAGGTAATCTCTCCGCCTACAGCCAAATCCGGAACATCTGATTTGCTGCTAAACATATTGTTGGTACCAACCAATTTATAGCCTGCGGCTGTCATCGTACTTTTGATTGTTGTAGCTAATTGAGGATACGCATCCGATCCATCCCGGGCGGCAAGCTTGGTAAATTCGATTTTGCGGGAATTGAAATCTTTTGCTGGTTTGACGACCTTGGGAAGCTTAATCGTGTACTCCGAAACCCCTTTGGCGCCAAGTTCCGTGGCAAGCAATCCCTGGGTGCTATAGCCCTCTGTAAAAGCAAGTACCGCAGTGCCGGTTTGATTTCCCCGCACCTTCACCGGTGATGAAGAACTGTTGCAATTCACAGAAAGCTTGGCAGTAACCGGTTCAACGCTAACCCTGATAGATTGAGCAAAGGTGGTTAAGGCACTGAAAATCAAAACAGTAGATAATATGCATTTAAAATGTTTCTTCATAAAGGGTAAAATGAGTTTTTTTAAAGGCTGCAAAAATATTGGTTTTCACGAAATATAGTAGCAGGTTTTAGAAAATTCAAAAAGATCTTTCCCGATTTTAGTATTGTCTTTCCAAAAAGATTGTATCATTCGGAGCATTTTGAGAAACTGTGTAGATGTTGGCTAGATAACCCTCTTTACTTGCTTCCAAAGGTATGTCAGAGTGTTTGTTAAGATGATTAGTGTAGTAACTAAGGCTAAAGGTTCCGTTCACAAGTGTCTTCGCAGAAACAAATTCAATTCCGGAAGTGCTGGCATCTCTAATTGCCCTAATCAGAACATTTCTTAAAGGATGTCGTGTTTGCTTATCTACTACAATTCCTCTAACACTTATTTCATCCCTACAGCTCGAAAATAGGGCTAACATTATGAATAATCTGTATGGCATTAAATTCAAACTAGCACAAATATTGCCGGTGCAAATCGCAATTCCAAATAAAATAAATAAAATTGATTTAAGTACAACCCCCGGACTATCACCCTTTTTTCTTTGCGGGTTTCGGTTTTGCAGGTTCTGTTTTTGCAGGCTTTCCTTTGTTCATATTCTTCTCCGATTGCTCCATAAGTTTCTCTTCATCAGGAGTGCCGTTGTCATTCAAAATAGTAGCGGGGCGTGGTTCGTTATTATCACCCCGGTTTTCTGTGTATAGCTTAGGCTGGTTTATCCAAAGACCATTTGTCCATTTAAAGCCTTCATAATCACCGCTCGGGACAAGCGTGTATTTTTTTTCAGGCTCATTGCTCTCACTTACCAAATGATCCATAACGATAAGGTCTTCGTCGGCGTCATAATTTAATTTTGCGGCGCTTTCTCTTTTATACTCCATCAAATAACGCTGGACAGTTTTTGGTTTGGGAGAACCATCATTTATAAGAAAACTTCCACCCCATCTTGGTTCTCCATCCTGGTTAAAGCTGAGCATCTCCATCCATTTTCGTGTGGTCTTGCCTCTATTGGCATCATACCCAAGAAGCGTATACACATTTTTTCCCTGCCAGGTTTTCTGAATGATCTTATAATAAACCGCTCCTATCCAGTTTTTAGCTGTACGGACAGAATCCTGTGGTGCATCGGTATAATCAGATACATCATACAATGGAAATAATTTCAAAGAGCCATCAGGTGTATTTACCTGCAAAGCACCCCGCTGGTGAAAGTCGGCATCGTTAATAGTATAATGCCAGGTGATAATACGAAAGCTGCTGTCATCGGGATAAACAACAGGCGCTGTTTGCATGGAATCGAAAGGATAATAAAAAGAAAAAGGAATGCGCAAGCCCCTTACTAAAATGCGGGTAAACATGCTGTCTGCCCGAAGCCTGTTTCCGGGAATAGTATCATCGAGTATCTGCGAACCATATTTGTTTAAAGAGTCATTGATAAGATCGAGCTTTTTCAGATCGGCGCCAGAGATCTTTTGTGCTGAAACTGGAACAAAAAAGGAACAGGAAAATGCAGCAATAAAAATAACCGAAAACAGGAGCCTCATGTGTGCAAGGTAAGATGGCCGTAAATAAATGGATGAGCCACCATCTTTAAAGGGCTGAAAATAACATTCTCTCAACAGTTTAAATTTCTTGCCCGTCACTTTTTTTCGAGAAGTTCAAGAAAAGAAGGCAGATCAGCTGTATCTACATCAGCCATTCCTTCAGGCAGTATAAGAGTGGGATGTGTAGTTCTGACAAACACAGTTTTCATACCGGCATTGCGGCCAAACTGCATATCGCTGAGGTTATTACCAACTACCATGCTTTTCGAAAGATCAATATCGTTAAAAAGTTCTTTTGCCTGGAAAGCCATGCCTGGATTTGGTTTACGGTTGGGGCTTTCATCATCACTATCAGTACAAAAAAATATGGCATCGATCCTTCCGTCTGCCGCTTCAATCGCCTCCTTCATTTTGTCATGTATAATGTGCACGTCTTCCAGTCTCGTAACTCCTTTGCCAACACCTTTTTGATTGGTAACTACAATGATCCTTCCAAATATTTTTGATAGCCCCGCAATAGCATCTACTGCACCGTTATAAAAATGAAACTCATCCCAGTTGTGAATGTAGTCCTGGTATTTTTCAATATTGATTACACCATCGCGGTCTAAAAAAAGGGTCCAGCTTTTATCTATCGATTTCAATTCTATCATAATTCAATTTAGATGCAGTAATTTTTTGCGGGCCAGCAGTAGAAATTACTAATGAACATTGTTGTTGCCAATTTGCTGCTTCGTCACGCAAATTGCTCCCTTGTGCTTTTTATATTCTATTCATCAATTCCACTTGTGCTCTCCTGTAATCTTCCGGTATCCCAATATCAATAAAATAATCATCCTGTACATATCCGTATATTTTATGACTGGCGTATTTTTTTTGCAGGTAATCATTCTCAAAAGAAAAAACTTCAGGCCAGTCATGTTTATTCCATTGTTCTGTATTAAGTATATAAACACCTCCGTTTATCAAACCTTCAATGGCTGGTTGCTTTTCCCGGAAACCTTTTACCCGTCTATCTTCATCAAGTAACACTGTGCCAAATCGATCAAAGTTTTTCATAGGCTTTAACAGCAATGTACATTCAGCTTCAACTTTATAGTGGAGATTGGCTGCCTCCTCTAAATTCGCTTTAAACAATGTGTCTCCATTTACAATGACTTCGGTTTTATTTTTGGAAAACCCAAGAGCTTTTTTTATTGCTCCACCCGTGCCAAGAGGCGTTTCTTCCATTGAAAATTGACTGTTGATTTTTGGCCACCTGGCGTTTAAATGCTCAATAATTATATCAGCCTTATAGCCTAATGCAAATACAAAATCATTGATATCCTGGTTCAGTAGATATTCAATGACATAGTCAATGAAGGGTATCCCATTGACTGGTGCCATGCATTTCGGCAAATCGGGTACAGTTGCCTGGAGCCTTGTTCCCATTCCACCGGCAAGTATGATAGCACTCTTTATTTTCATTAAGATGTGGGAAATAGTTTCGCCTCCACCAATTCACAAATGATATGTCCTACCATAATATGAGATTCTTGGATGCGTGGCGTGTTGGAAGAAGGCATATTGAGCAAATGATCGGAGAGTTCTTTCAGTTTGCCTCCACCTTCACCTGTCATACCTACAGTAATAACAGATTTACTTCGGGCAGCTTCAAACGCTTTTACAATATTGGGAGAATTGCCACTTGTAGTAATGCCAACCAGTACATCACCCTCCTGCATAATACCTTCTACCAAACGTGCATACACCATGCTGTAGTCATAATCATTAGCAGCAGCAGTAAGATACGATGTGTTGCAATGCAGCGCTTCCGATGGCAATGCACGACGGCTACGATTGTAGAAAGGCCCGCTGAATTCTGCAGCAAGATGTTGTGCATCGGCTGCGCTGCCACCATTGCCACAGAAGTAAACCCTTTTACCAGATTGAAAAGCCTGGCTTATTACATCAGCAATTTCAGCAATAAGGCTTAGCATTTTTTCATCATTCAGCAAGCTTTGCTTTACTGATATTGAGCCCTCGATATTCTTTTTAATTAGATCGATCATAATAAATTTTTGTTGGCAGGCAAGCTGTGAATTGCTTTAAACAGTCCATGTAGTGACACCCTGTTTGGCAAAGGAACATGGCCACACCTGGCCGTCAAAGCTATTCAATGTTTCTATTACACGAAAGCGGCTGTTTGCTGGGCAATAAAAGAACATAAAACCACCACCACCAGCACCACTGATTTTTCCACCAGTTGCGCCAGCCTTTTTTGCAGCCGCATAGATGTCCTCGATGGCTTTTGTAGAAATGCCATCTGCCATTTTTCTTTTGTTTTCAAATCCATAATCAAATAATTTCCCGATCTCATCCAACCTGCCTGCGATGAGAGCTTCTTTCATCAATATGGCCTGCTCTTTCAATTGATGCATAGCTTCAATACTGGTTGTATTATTGTTCAATACATTTTGCTGTTGTTCTTTTATAATTGTACCGCTTTGCCTGCTGTAACCTGTGTAGTACAATACCAGGTTATTTTCAAGTTCCTGGATTATCTCTTCTTTTAAATGCAATGGACTTACTACTACTCTTTCATCTCTAAAGAATTCAAAAAAGTTGATGCCGCCAAAAGCTGCGGCATACTGATCCTGCCTGCCCCCTGCAAAACCAAGCTGGTTACGTTCAATATCAAATGAAAGTCTTGCAATATCGTATGCTGTTAAAGGAAGTTTAAGCATTTCGGCAAAAGCACCAATGATAGCGACTACCAATGTAGAGGAAGTGCCTAACCCAGAGCCCAAAGGAGTATCAACAGATGTAGTAAGTTTAAAACCCGTTGCAGGTAATGTATGTTCCTTTTTAAAATGGTTATACACGCCTTTCAGCAGATCTAATTTTTTATCTATTGGCAAAATGGCTGAGAGATCAAATTTTAATTCTGCATGTTCATTTACGTCTGAAAGAATTATTGCGCTTTCGCTGATAGGTTCAATAGAAGCATGTGCATATAGATTTATGGTAGCATTGAGAACTGCACCGCCAAAGCGGTCGGCATAAGGGCTTACATCCGTACCCCCTCCTGCAAGACCTATACGTAGTGGCGCTTTGCTCCTGGCTCCCTGTCCTACTAAAGGAGAAAATTGTTCATTCATAGTGACAGGCTTTATCCGTTGTCATTTGGAATTGTTTCAATAATAGCTTCTACCATCCTCTCCCAGCTTAATTTCTTTTTTTCTTCAAGCAGGCCCGGCATGAAATGATCTTTGCCTTTGGTGAAATATTCATCAATGGCAACCGCAATGGATGATGCACTGGGTTCAGCAACCAATCCTGCTTTATCATGTGGTACCATTTCTGGTAATCCGCCCACATTTGTTACGATCATTGGAATTTCAAAATGATAAGCTACAGGTGTAACACCGCTTTGAGTAGCGCTCCGGTATGGCTGAATGATACAATCGGCTGCACAAATAAAATGTTTTACATCCTGCTCTGCAATAAACTGGTTGTGAATAATAATGCGCTGAGACAAACCAAGCTTTTCAATTTGGTCGCGGAATAATTTTTCATCTTCATAAAATTCACCAGCTACCAAAAGTTTGATGTTGTTATCTTTTGTTTCATGGATCGCTTCAATGAGCAGATCAAGCCCTTTGTATTGCCGGACAAGACCAAAGAACACAAGTAATTTATCTGTATCGTTTATATTGAGATTGAACTCACCCCGCAATTTTTTTCTTGCATCCTCAGTATTTTCTTTCGACCCAAAATTATCGTACAAAGGGTGGGCCAGCAATTGTACAGGCTTGCTTGTAAATATTTTTAGATCATCTAATACCTGCCTGCTCATTACTATAAAGCTATCTATTGCCTTTACAAAATACCTGGTAAATGGTTTATCGCCTGCTCGTTTTTCATGAGGGATAACATTATCGGCAATGCAAACTATTTTGGTGTGCCTGTTTTTTTTTATGAAACGTGAAATAGCACCAAGGGATGGTCCCATAAAGGGTATCCAATAACGCACCACTACTATATCAGGATTAAGTTTTTTTATTTTATTGCCAATGCCGATCCAATTAATAGGATTAATGGAATTAATGGCTGAATGAATAGTGATCCCTTTTGGTGGTGGTGCATCTGTAAATTGTGAAGACCCCGGAAAGAGAAAGGATGGGTATTGTAATGAAAAAGACCAGATGCTGCACTCATGTCCTGCATCAAGAAAGGCTTTGCAGAGGCGCTCATTAAAAGTAGTGATACCACCGGGCCGCAAAGGATGTGCGGGACCAATTATGATAATATTTTTTTTAGGGTTCACAGGTGATAACAGGCTTTAAAAGAGACAAGAAGCTTTATCATTATAGTCCTGCTTTGTCTTCTATGTTATACACATTTCGCTCAGGGGAATTGCGTGCCATTAGTTCTGCAAGAAAACCTGCAAGAAATAACTGGACACCGATAATAGCAAGCACCAATGCTAAATAAAATGTTGGCCGGCTTGTAAGATAAAACCGGGGATTGATAAGCTTTGAAATGATAAGGTACAGACTCATGGTGGCACCTACTAAAAAAACAAGAGAACCCCAAAGACCAAAAAAGTGCATAGGCCGCTTTCCAAATCTGCCTATAAAAGTAATGGAGGCAAGATCAAGAAAACCATTTACGAAACGCTGCCATCCAAATTTGCTGGTTCCATATTTGCGGGGGCGATGTTCCACTACTTTTTCCCCGATTCTCTTAAAGCCATGCCATTTTGCAATTACAGGGATATAACGATGCATTTCCCCATATACTTCAATTCCTTTCACTACCTTGCTACGGTATGCCTTAAGACCACAGTTGAAATCGTGAAGCTTTATACCACTTACACGCCGCGTTGCTGCATTAAATAATTTAGAAGGAATGTTTTTCGTAAGCTTATTGTCGTAGCGCTTTTTTTTCCAGCCGCTTACAATGTCAAATTTCTCATCAATGATCATTTGTCGCAGACTGGGTATTTCATCCGGGCTGTCCTGCAGGTCTGCATCCATGGTTATTATAACCTCACCTTCAGAAGCCTTAAAGCCTTCGTTAAGTGCTGCACTCTTGCCATAATTACGCTGAAATTTTATGCCTTTTATACAACAATCTGAAGCACGTAATTGTTGAATGGTATTCCAGCTTCCATCAGTGCTGCCATCATCTATAAAAATAATTTCGTAGGTGAGATTGTTTTCATCACACACTTTTTTTATCCAGGCAGCAAGCTCGGGTAATGATTCTTCTTCATTAAGAAGTGGTATGACTATGCTTAGGTCCATTAATTATTAAAGGGAGTTGGGTTGGGATTTTTCTTGGCAACTGATGAACCAAGTAATGCAGCTATAGCTCCTACTACAAGATAAAAAACAACAGTTGCTAAAGCAGCCATTGGAAGAGTTATTTTTTTTCCCATTTCCATAAATTTTTCTATCTGAGCATCATCAACTCCCTTTTTTTCCATTGCTTCTCTCTGAATATCCATCATCCTGTCAAAAGCTTCGGGGAAAATAAATGTAAGGGATATAAATACCCAAAAAGACATTACCCCGGCGATAAGGGCCGTTGTTTTAAAACCATGTGAAAAGATATTTCCGAAAGTAACATTGCCTTTCATTTGTTTGGCATAAGAAAGGCATGCCCAAACAACTCCGCCAAATAAAATGGCTAGTGGGATAATACTTAAAGCCCTATTTGCTTCTTGCTTTAGTATTAATATAATAACTGAAAATATTATCAATGCTAGCGAAATGATAAGCCCTTTAATGGCAGGCTTTGTTATTTGATCGTCCATGGTATATTAGTTTAATGTATTTAAAATTACCTGTTCTCCATTTACTATACCTGCAGGTTTTCCTTTCATGCCCCTGCCAATAAAAGCATTATTATGGGAAGCTGAATGAATATCTTTTTCTTCTAATGTCCATTCTTCTTCAGGCAAAAACAAGCTTAGCTCTGCCACTTCATTTTCCTTTATAAGGGATGGGATGGGCAATCCGAATATAGCAGCCGGGGCAATTGAAAACAAGGAAACGATTCTTTCAGCCGTAAGTTCAGGCACCGCAGTCTTTACTGCAGCAAAACAGCTTTCAATTCCTTCCATTCCATATTTGGCGTACTCAAATTCGCAAACTTTGCTATCATATTCATGTGGTTGATGGTGACTGGCAATACAATCCACCGTTCCGTCCAAAACTGCTTCTCTTAGTGCTTCCACATCTTCCTGCAGCCGCAATGGTGGATTTACTTTTAAATTGGTATCGTATTGCTGCAGGTCTTGATCTTTAAAATGTAAATGATAGGGAGTTACGCTGCAGGTCACATTCAATCCTTCCTTCTTTGCCTTCCTGATAAGTTCGAGGGAAGCTGCTGTACTTACACCGGTAAAATGAATACGGCTATTTGTATAACAAGCCAGCTCAATATCACGGGATACCATTAAGTACTCACCGATCGCAGGCTTTCCCGGTAATCCTAATTGAGTGCTGATAATTCCTTCGTGAATAAGACCATGTTTTGTAAGGCTTTGTTCGTCCGGCACCTGTATCACCACGCCATCAAAAGCTTTTACATATTGCAATGCTTTTAACATTACATGGCTGCTTTGTACCGGTTGCAATCCATCGCTAAAAGCTACGGCGCCGCTGGCATACATATCATACATTTCTGCAAGGTCTTTGCCTTCGCAGTTTTTAGTAATGGCACCGACGGGTAATACTTTTACGGGCAGTTGTTTTGATTTTTGCACTACATACTCTACCTGCGATTTTGAATGCAATGCCGGCTGAGTATTCGGCAATACCATTACCCTTGTATATCCACCTGCTGCAGCCGCTGTAGCACCACTCTCAAGCGTTTCTTTGTATTCTAATCCGGGGTCACAGAAATGGGAGAATACATCTATCCACCCAGGAGAAACATGCAGCCTGGGAATATCTATTATTTTATCACATTCTTCGTCGCCGGCTGTGCCGATCGTTTTTATTTTACCGTCTTCGATCAGCAAATTCATCACCTGGCCGTTATAAGGCGAGCGTGGATCTGTAATGGTTGCGTGCTTAATGAACAATCGCATGGGGAAAATAGAATGCGGCGAAGATAACGGATTTTGAATGTGGGTTTGACGCCCTTTAATCCACAGAATCTTAGATTTGCAAGTATGGCTGAACCCAAAGAAAAACTGAGACTGGATAAGTATTTATGGAGTATCCGTTTGTTTAAGACCCGTGCTGCGGCAGCAGAAGCATGTGATAAAGGCAGGGTGAAAATGGTCGGCGAAACAGTAAAAGCATCCCGTACCATAAAGCTGAATGATGAGTATGAAGTAAAAACAGAAGCCCGCAAATGGATCATAAAAGTAACGGGGCTTCTTGGTCACAGGGTGCAGTACAGTGAAGCTATTCAATATTATGCTGATCTTACTCCACCAGAACTACTGGAAAAGCAAGACTTCCAGGTGCAATCTTTTCATACCGGCAAACGGCTAAGCAAAACCGGGAGACCTACAAAAGAACAACGGAGAAATATGGATGAACAGATGGGGGAATAGCGTGCTTAAGAAATCCATATTTTAAATTATTCCCTGCTTCACAATAGCCACTTTTTTTTATAAGTTATTGTTTTTACGTGCAGCAATTAGTTGCTTTATAGCTGCAAGCTGCGAAATAAGTACAATGGGTACGATGCAACCCGGAAGCCATATAAATGGAAAATGAAAAACTGCTGTATTCGGTTGATCGAATGCAAATTTTTGAAAAACAAAGGGGGCTGACAAAACTGCTATTGTAACAATATTGATCAGCAGGAGCAAGCAGATAACATTCCATATCAATACAATATTTTGACTGAGCCGCTTTTTTACGAAGCAGAAATAATAAATCAACGGAGCGGAGACCCCCGATAAGATATCGAAATTCCTGCCTTCAAACGTCATGATTTTTGGGATGGCTTTTGCGAGGAAAAGCCATAGCAATACAATTTCCACAGGAATTCTTATGATATGCAGCAAGGTTAATGTTTTGATATTTAGAGTATTGATGAAATGGTTTCCCCAGGTAGTAAAAAATAAAACTCCTGTAAATATCAGGGGTGGCAATACCAATAGTGCAAACCGTGGAGGCATGGTATCAGTGATTGTATAAAAACCTGTGAGAGCAATAGTTGTTTGCAATGCCAGCCAGGCAAGCAGTATTATGATGACTGGTTTTGAATAGTTGGCAGCCTTATAAAAAAGAAACACTGTCAGGGCAGTGGTAAGCCCAAAGATGATACTGACATAAGATGGTAGATTTTCCATTGCAAAATTTTATTTGTGTAAATGCGCTTTTTCTCAGTCATTAGTAATTTTAATACTCCAGTTTTCTCAGTTTTGGAGCTTTGATCCATGTAACGATTACTACTAATATTGTCATACAACCACCAAAGATGACAGAAGGGACAGTGGTCATGATTTTTGCTGCAACGCCACTTTCAAATTGCCCCAGTTCGTTGGAGGAATTTATAAACATCGAATTGACAGAAGAAACCCTTCCCCGCATTTCATCAGGCACATATAATTGAATGATGGTAGAACGAACAACAACACTAAGACCATCAAACACGCCCGCAGCAAATAATGCTGCGAATGATAACCAAAAGTTTCTTGAGATTGCAAACACGATAATACAAATGCCAAATAATGCAACAGCCTGCAGCAATATGCTTCCCTGGTTTTTCTTCAAAGGATAACGCGTCATAAAAGCAAGGATGAGCACCGTACCAATTCCTTGTGATGCCTTCAGAATACCCATCCCCGTTGCATCCACATGCAGGATATCTTTTGCAAATACAGGCAGCATGGCTGTGGCGCCTCCAAATAATACCGCAAACATATCAAGGCTAAGGGCTGACAAAACCTGCTTTGTTCTCCACACAAAGCTGATGCCCTCTTTCATGCTCTCCCAAATGCGCTGATCAAGATTGTTGTGCAGAATGGGCTGGTTGGGTATTTGATATATAAGTACGACAGAAACAAAAAGCAATGCTGCAGCAATTATAAACATCACTGTAATACCAAATGCCGATATCAGGAGCCCTGCTATAACAGGACCTGCAACAGCGGCAGCAGTCCATGCGGTGCTGCTGTAAGTAATAGCTTGCGGTAATTGTTCCTTTGGTACCAGTTGTGCTACAATAGCATGAAAAGTGGGGCCTGTGAAAGCCCGGAAAATGCCAGTGCAAAAAATGAGAAAATAGATCAGTAGCTCAATTGCTTTCTTGCCAAATATATTTTCACTAAAGGCCGACGTAAAAAAGCAGAGGAATATGGTTGCTGCCAGGTAAAGAAGCATGCCATAGAACAGCATATTTCTTTTGTCGCTTTTGTCAATTACATGCCCGGCATATAAAGCAAGGCCAATGGCTGGAATTACTTCGCTCAGGCCGAGCCAACCCAGGGCCAGCGGGCTATGCGTGAGTTCATACAAATACCATCCCAGCGAAGTACCTACCATTTGCATGGCCAGTATGAACAGGAAACGTGCTGATAAAAAAAAGCGGAGATTGATATAGGAAAGGACCGAAGAATTCGTGGACATAATTGAATGCAAAAGTAAGTGTGTGATCGACAAAAATTCTTGCTCCTTTATGTCGCTATAAGTACCTTCACAAAGTTTCCAATCCGTATTATGCAGTCAAAATTTACCCCTCTTCCCTGGAGTCATACTACAAATATTTACGAAGTCAACATAAGACAGTACACTCCTGAAGGCACGTTTGCAGCCTTTCAAAAACACCTGCCGAGGCTGCATGATATGGGCGTTGAAATATTATGGTTTATGCCCATTACACCTATTGCAGTTGAAAAGCGACTGGGAGTTTTAGGCAGCTATTATGCATGCTCCGATTACACCAGCATTAACCCGGAATACGGAACGATCGATGATTTCAGGATCCTGGTGAAAACCGCACAGGATATAGGCTTCAAGGTCATTATTGATTGGGTTGCCAATCATACTGGCTGTGATCATACCTGGACAAAAACAAATCCTGAATTTTATAAGACAAATTTTAAAGGAGAGTTTTTTGATATGCATGGATGGGAAGATGTGATAGATCTTGACTATGATAATCCTGCCATGCGTTTTGCTATGATTGAAGCTATGCGCTTTTGGGTAAAGGAATGCAATATCGATGGGTTCCGCTGTGATATGGCGCATCTTGTTTTGCTTAGTTTTTGGAAAGAAGCAAGAGTGGCATTGGATAAAGAAAAAAAATTGTTTTGGCTTGCTGAATGTGAAGAACCACACTATCACGAGGTATTTGATGCATCGTACCGCTGGAAATGGTTGCATAAAACAGAAGAGTATGCCAGGATGAAAACCGATATCAGCGGACTTGAAGGTGTATTATATTTTTACAACAGTCATTTCCCGCCGGAAGCACTTCATTTGTTTTTTACGAGCAATCACGATGAAAACAGCCACAGCGGCAGCGAATATGAACGTTACGGTGATGCTGCAAAATGTTTTGCTGTATTCAGTTGCACATGGAATGGCATTCCGCTTATATATAGTGGCCAGGAACTTCCCAATAAAAAACGTCTGAAGTTTTTTGAAAAAGATGAAATAGAATGGACTGGGAATTTTGAGCTGCATGATTTCTATAAAACACTTTTAAAGCTTCGTAAAACAAATCCTGCACTAAGTGCTGCTGATATAAATGTCATTACTTACCGATTGAATACTGATGCTCCCAATGTGTTTGCTTTTATAAGAAAGACGGTGAAGCATTCAGTTCTTGTCATTCTCAATTTAAGCAGCGACACTTCCTGGTTTGAAATGAGGGATGGGAGGGCACATGGTAAGTTTAAAGAAGTGTTTACAGGAGAAGAGTATGAATTTGTTTACCAGAAGTGGTTTGAGATGAAGCCATGGGAGTATTGGGTGATGGAAAACGTGAGTGGTGAATCGTGAGCTGAGAGAGCTTATTGCCAACTGTCATCTGTCAACCATCATCTTCTTACTTTTGCCCCATGGAAAAGTTGAGCATGGATGCATTGGGCCGTAAGACTGTCGATGCATTTAAGCAGGCAGAAAAGATTCCGATTACGGTTGTGCTGGATAATGTGAGAAGCATGCATAATGTGGGCAGCGTATTTCGTACAGCCGATGCTTTTTTAATTGAAAGCATTTATCTCTGCGGGTTTACGCCACAGCCTCCGCACCGAGACATTCACAAGACAGCACTGGGTGCCACTGAAACTGTGCGTTGGCAATATCATGAAAATGCAGAACAACTTATAACAGCATTGAAGGCAGAAGGTTATCAGATTGTATCTGTTGAACAGGTAAAGAACAGTATTCCTTTACACCACTTTAAATGGAATGGAAAAGATAAACTGGCAGTTATATTTGGTAATGAAGTGGAAGGAGTGCAGCAATCGATTATTAATTTATCTGATGCTTTTGTAGAGATTCCGCAGATGGGCACCAAGCACAGTCTGAATATAAGCGTGGCGGCGGGAATTGTGTTGTGGGAGTTAGTTAAGCGGGTTCATGGTTGATGGTTCATGGATCATAGCCGTACATTCCTCAACTGTCTTTGTCTTTTACTATGAACCATTAACTATGAACCATGAACAAAGTAAAAAACTATCTAAGCTTAGTAAAATTTTCCCATACCATTTTTGCATTGCCTTTTGCGTTGATTGGTTTTTTTATTGGATTAATAAGATTTGAAGCTGGTGTAAGAGATGACCTGTATGTTTATTCTGATTTTCGTTTGATTTCAATACAGCACACATCATGGGATGCAGCCTATCTGCTTCAAAGTTTCGTTCTTGTGATTTTATGCATGATCACGGCCCGCAGTGCAGCCATGGCTTTTAACCGGTATCTTGACAGGAGCTTTGATGCAAAGAACCCCCGGACCGCCATTCGAGAAATTCCAGCAGGTATTATCTCTGCCAACAGTGCCTTGTTATTTACAATAATGAATTGCATCATTTTCATAGCGGCTACTTTCTTTATTAATAAACTTTGTTTTTTTCTTAGCCCAATAGCTTTATTTGTAATTCTCTTTTACAGCTACACAAAGCGCTTTACAGCCCTATGCCATTTAGTACTTGGGCTTGGTTTATCATTGGCGCCAATTGGAGCATACCTCGCAGTTACCGGCAGGTTTGATCTCTTACCAATATTATTCTCGCTAACAGTATTGTTTTGGGTAAGCGGCTTTGATATTATTTATGCATTGCAGGATGTTGACTTCGACCGCAGCCAGCAGCTTCATTCTATACCCGCTGCATTGGGTAAAAGGAAAGCATTAAGAGTTTCAGAACTGCTGCACCTTTTATCTGCAGGTTGTGTAATTGCTGCAGGTTTTTATGGGCATTTTCATTGGTTGTATTGGGCAGGTGTTGGAGTATTTACGATCATGCTTATTTACCAGCACAGCATTGTAAAACCGGATGATCTCCGCCGGGTGAATCTTGCCTTTATGACAGTTAATGGTATTGCTTCCGTAGTGTTTGCCATTTTTGTGATTGCGGATTTGTTTTTTGGTTGATGGTTGATAGATCATAGCGTCTTTTATAAGAAATAAATTTGCAAAATGGAAAATCAGCCTACTAATGAACAGATATTAGAATTCTATCTTGCTCAAGCCGGGCTACTAGGTTATCCGGGATGTTGTGCCGAAGCTTATCATAATGTAAAGGATCCTAAAACAGCTCCTGAACCTCAGCGAAGTATCTACTTAAAAAACGGATCGTTTTTTCCATGCGAAGAGCATGCAATGGAAATTGAAAATGGTTTGGATATAATAAATGACTTGATTATTCCGAGAAGAGATATCAGAATGCCAAAATTTAAACTTGAGTGTGATGAAAATGATCGAATTGAGATTCACAACAAATCAGTAGAAATATTAAAGGCGGAAGGCCCAATAAAATGGAGTTGGCTGAAATTTGATAAAAGGCAGCTTCGCTAGTTGCCTGAATTAATCATTAATCTAATTACGAACCATCAACTATGAACTATCAACTATTCCTTAATTAAACCCCCTCAGTTCTTCCATATTGCGATGCAGCCAATTTTCTTCCGGGTATTTTGCATTGCGGTCAATAGCATGAATCGAATAAGCCTGACGGGAGCGGCCGCTTGTATTGGGCAGGCTGCAATGTGGTAACAATCCATGGAGCACAATACAGGTTCCTTTTTTTACTTCTAGCGGGATCATACCATCCATTGTAAAAGGCTCATCGTCCAGTACAACTGTTTCGGCGCCACCACCAGCTTTCCTGCGAAACCATGTACGCAGCTTTGTTTCATGCCCGCCAGGCTTTGCCCAAAGGCAGCCATTTTCTGTAGTGGCATCTTCCAGCGCAAACCAAAGGCCGGTGCAGGTGCCGGGTTCGGTATAAAGAAAGGTAGCATCCTGGTGTATATCCACTATGCCGCCGATCCTTGCATGTTTTAAAATAAGCATACTCTGGATAATGACATAATTATCCAGGTTAAGTTCAGCCGCCAGTTTTTTTACTTGCGGAGAACGGGAAAAGGAATTGAATAACGGATCAAGGTCATGCAATGCATGGCCAATTTTATTCATTGAATGAAAAAGATCTGTCTTCAGTTTGCCAGTAGCATCAAATGCATCCTTCTCAAAAAAGAAAGAGATATTACTCCCGGAGTTGAAGAAATAATCGGTAGTGGTTTTTTCCTGGTCAGAAGTTTGAAAAACGGAAGGATGACCATCAAAATTAAAGCTATTGGCAAGTTCTTCGCCACGTTTCATTAGGGCATCACATTCTTCTGCTGTATTAAAGTTCTCCAGCACAAGATATCCCTGTGACTGATATTGTTCGTTGAGAGTCATTAAAATGGAATGGTTTTGTTTGACAATAGTAATGAAAATTGTATTCTTGGGTTCATAGTACATAGTAAATGCTATTACCTATGAACTATGAACCATTAACTTGCATTACATGCCCCGCATCCTCTCCATAGACTACGGCGGTAAACGAACTGGAATAGCCGTTACCGATCCGCTGCAAATAATTGCCACCGGTCTTACTGCCGTGGATACTAAGGACCTGTTTGCTTTTCTGAAAGATTATTTCGGGAAGGAGGAAGTGGAGAAAGTGATCGTGGGTCTGCCTTATAGTCTTGATGGCAGTGATACTCATGCCACGCCATTGGTAAAAGGATTTGTAACCAGGTTCAAAAAAGATTTCCCTGCTATTCCAATCGAAACAGTTGATGAACAGTTTACCAGCAAACTCGCTGTACGGGCACTTATTGAGAGCGGCGTAAAAAAGAAGGATCGCCGGGATAAGAAATTGATCGACGAAATGAGCGCAACGATCATTCTGCAGGAGTATTTGGGCCTTTATCACTAATTCCGTCACCCTTTTTGGAACATTGGCATAAAAAATGAATTTTTGTAGTGCATGATATTACCTATAGTAGCATACGGAGCCGCAGTTCTCAGGAAAATAAGTGAGGATATCACACCTGATTATCCCGGGCTGGAAAAATTTTTAGCCGACATGTGGGAAACCATGTATGCCAGTAGTGGCGTGGGTCTTGCTGCCCCTCAGGTAAACCGTTCCGTCCGCATTTTTGTAATAGACAGCGAACAAATATTTAAGAATATGGAAGATGAGGAAAAGGAAGAATATCCTAAAGACAATGGCATAAAAAAGGTTTTTATAAATGCTCACATTACAAAGCTCAATGGAAAAGACTGGCCTTATAATGAGGGCTGCTTAAGCATTCCAAAGATCCGCGAAGATGTGCAGAGGCCCGAAACAGTGACGATTGAGTATGATGATGAAAAATTTGAGCCGCATTCCGAAACCTTTTATGGCATTACTGCAAGAATTATCCAGCATGAATACGATCACCTGGAAGGCAAACTTTTTATTGACTACCTGCCACCATTAAAACGCAAATTGCTGAAAGGCAAACTCAGCGATATTTCTAAAGGAAAGATAAAGACGGACTACCGGATGGTGTTTCCGAAGTAGACGGAAATTATTCCGATACGCCCTTCGTATTAAAATACCTTCTCCATTTTTCTATCACAGCCTGCATATCACCTGGCATTTCGCATTCAAAAAATAAGTCTTTGTTTGTAATGGGATGTTTGAATCCCAGCGTTTTTGCATGTAACGCCTGCCGGTGGCAAAGGGCAAAACAGTTTTCTACAAATTGTTTGTATTTGGTGTAAATAGTTCCTTTTAAAATGCGGTCCCCGCCATAATGGTCATCAGCAAACAGGGTATGACCAATATGCTTCATGTGTACACGTATCTGGTGAGTGCGACCGGTTTCAAGTATGCATTCCACGAGGGTGACATAATGAAAACGCTCCAGCACTTTGTAATGGGTAATGGCTTCTTTGCCATGTTCACCATCGGGGAATGCTTCAAATTGCTTGCGGTAGCGGGGATTGCGGCCCACATGAGCTACGATCGTTCCTTCATCCTGCTCTATATCGCCCCAAACCAGGGCTATATATTTCCGTTGGATGGTATGGTTAAAAAACTGTTTGGCAAGGTTCTGCAATGCTTTATCCGTTTTAGCCATTAACAAAAGACCACTGGTGTTTTTATCAATGCGGTGTACTAACCCAAAACGGGGAAGCCTGTTTTCGCTAAGTGAGGGATCTTTTTGTTGTAAATAATATGCTACGCCATTTACAAGAGTGCCGCTGTAATTACCACTGCCCGGATGTACAACCATGCCCGCAGGCTTGTTGATAAGCAGTACATCGTCATCTTCAAAGAAAATATTCAGCTCCATTGGTTCAGGCACTATCTCAGTGCTTTCGGGGCTAGTGTCGCTGAATACAATGATCTCATCGTGGGCTTTTATCCTGTGGTTGGGTTTTACAGGGTTGCCATTTACCGTTATCATTCCTGCGTGAAGCGCCTGCTGGATCTTATTGCGGGTAGCGCCTTCTATGCGGTTCATCAAAAATTTATCAATACGGAGAGGTTCCTGGCCTTTGTCGGTTTTAATGGTATGGCGCTGGTAGAGTTCATCAGCTTCGATACTATCTTCTGGTATGTTTAGTTCTTCGTTCATTTTTTGGGTTCATGGTTCATGGATAATGGTTCATCGAGTACCGCAGTGATCTTTTAGAAAAATGTGGCTATGAACTATGGACTATCAACTATGAACTATTTTCGCAAATGTAAATGACTAATAAGCAAATCGTTTTTTTAGAAAACCTGGGGTTGAAACCTTACAAAGAGATTTGGGATTACCAGGAAAAGTTGCTGCAGCAGAATGTTGCTGCAAAGTCTTTGGTTGCGCATCACGAAACAGAGGTCGCAAGCCCTCCCTGTTCTATGCACGAATCACCATACCATACGCCGGATACTAATCATTATTTGTTATTGGTACAGCATCCGCCCGTTTATACGCTGGGGAAGACCGGTCATGCGGAAAACATGCTGCTAAGCGAGGATGAAATGGAAGCACGGGGTATTGAAAACTTTCGTATTAACAGGGGAGGAGATATCACATTTCACGGACCGGGACAATTAGTAGGTTACCCGATACTGGACCTTGAGAAATTTTTTACTGATATTGGCAAATACCTGCGTTACCTCGAAGAAGTGATTATCAAAACTATTGGCGAGTTTGGCATTAAAGGAGAACGGTCACCCGGCGAAACCGGTGTATGGCTTGATACAGGTAAGAGAGGTTTTGAGCGGAAGATTTGCGCCATGGGTGTGCGCTGCAGCCGCTGGATAACCATGCATGGATGGGCACTGAATGTAAATACCGATTTAAGTTATTTTGATAACATCATTCCCTGTGGCATAAAAGACAAGCAGGTAACATCCATGGAAAAAGAACTTGGAAAAGCAATGGATTTTGATATTGTAAAAAAAGTATTGGTCGAAAAGTTCGGGGAAGTATTCGATGTGGAGATAATAGAAAGACGACAGATGACGCATGACAGATGACAGATGGAAATCAAAAATCTGTCGGCAGGAAAACTTTGTTTCTTTCTCTTACCCTGCCATTTTCAGTCAATTCAAATTTGTACCAGCCACCATGATAAAAATTTGTTTTGTCAAGTGTAAGCTTTGATTCTTTTATGTTCCGCAGCTCCAGCACCTGGGTGCCATCTTCCTCAAAGAAAACAAGATCATATTTTTTTTGCCCAGCGTCAGGAAGCTTAATTACAATATATCCATCCCTGTCGGTAAAGACATAGTTGCTGGTGAGTTGCTCATATTGCGGCACATATTCCTGTAGCCAAACAGTATCAGCACTTACCTGGTAAAGGGTGTCGTTAGTTTTGGTAAGAATGGAATCCCTGAAAACTTTAAACTGTGGAAAAGTGAATGACTTTGAAGCATTATCCCTTAGCTGTATGTGAATGGGTTTATTTCCATTATAAATTTCACCCTCTTTTTCAAAGGTCTCATCTTTTACTGCGTCCAGCAGATCTTCATTCAGCAAGTCCCGTTTGCTGTCATATGCAACTATATCTACTTCACCAATACCCAAAGGCCTCTTACTCTTTGTAAAAAAATAAGCTCCGCCTTCCATTACATAAAAAATGCGGTAGTATACTTTAAGACCCTGGACAATTTTATCGGAGAATCCATTGACAGGTAATTCTGGCGATTCAGCGGAGAAAACGCTGGAAAATTTTTTTACACTGTCGTATGAACGTTGTACAGCAAGTTGCACAAGACTTTCATAAGGATTAGACCAGCTTACTACAATGCGCCCGCCACCTTTATCTTCTACAGTAAAATCGGGAAGCATTTTTTGCCCATATGAGAACGGGGCGATAAATAATAATGCGATAAATATCCTTGCTTTTTTTTGCCAGCCTTTCATTGGCGGCAAATATATACAGATACACAAATGGGGATGGACAGATAATCGGTAAGAAGCTCTTAAAAAATTAGCGGAGCAATTAAGCGACATAGCGAATCAATAGATCAACGAACCTGCAGGTAATGATCTGTTACCCTGTAAACCACCCGTATGTATCAATAAAATGTGGGAGCCGGGATCAAAGAAATTAGCCGTTACAAGCTGTTCGAATTTGTAAAACATTTTTGCTGTATAAACAATATCAGAGGGCAATTGCCATTTTTTGTACCATTCGTTCATGCCTTGGATAAGATGTGGTGGCCACTGTCCAAATTTTTTTAGATCAATATCTTTCAAGATCTGGAATGATTTGCCTTCATGTCTTTTGCTAAGTATTTCAAGTATGCTTTTATAATTTTCATCTTCAATCCCCGGGTTGATGCCAACAAGCGTTGAATATTGCAGGACTGAATCTGCTATACCCATCATAGTAGTTCCGGTGCCTACCGGGCAAATGATGTAATCATAAGCCGGTAACCCAAGCTGATCAAAGAAATGAGTGACGCCCTCAATACCCTTAGCGCCTTCGCCACCCGTAGGTATATAGAGATGATTTTTTTGGATGGAAAAATTTTCCCAATGGGTTTCATTCTTATATAGTTCATGCTGACAATAGATGATTGAAGCGCCCCATTGAATGATATCATCTGTCATGGGTGTCATCATTCCTTCCTTTGCCTTTATTACAGCGGTGAATTGCAAATTTTCTTTGCTGCACGCATAAGCAGTTGCGTGCACATGGTTGCTCCAGGGGCCGCCTTTTGTTACTATCCCTTTAACGCCGGTATGTTTTGCAGCTCTTAGCCAGGGCTGCAATTTCATCCATTTGTTGCCTGATATTACAGGATGCAAAAGATCGGTTCGAAGCACCTGCACATGGATGTTTTTAGCAGAAAAAAGAGGATCATTCAACGTACTGAGAAGCGATGCTGTATCCTGCGATCTAAATGATTTGTCCATTGCCAGTTTTGGAATTCTTTGTTAGTTAGGTGATTGCGTTAGGGATTGAAACGGAAAGCCCGGAACGCAGCGCAGCGTAGTGAGGACTTGCAGTGAAAAGCCCGCTTTCCAGCACATTGGGATCCTAAGCTTAGAATTCCACGTGGACAAGTTGTCGCG
>JADMIO010603987.1_pt1 | contig 56663 bp, 62 predicted proteins | sample 8958161 | NCBI WGS metagenome assembly JADMIO01 (sample SAMN16585339, study PRJNA669376) | soil metagenome | isolation source: Crop rotation soil | place: USA: Cullars Rotation, Alabama | collected 2011
CGCGACAACTTGTCCACGTGGAATTCTAAGCTTAGGATCCCAATGTGCTGGAAAGCGGCGTTTGGCGGCGATATCCCATCCGCATCTGGAAGTTTCAGAACGAATGGCGCGTGATCGCGGCACAGCCGGAATATGCCAATCTCCTCGGCGCGCGGGTGCTGCGTATCGCTGGAACGAATGTCGGCACAGCCGAGCGCCGCTTGCGTCCGCTTTATGCCGGCAATGACCAATGGGCGCGCTACATGGCCGGCTACACGCTCACCAGTCCCGACGCGCTGATGGGCATAGGGCTCTTGCATGGCGATGGCGCGGCCACGTTCACGGTGGAAAAGGACGGCCGTCGCTTCGATGCGAACATCGCGCCAGCGCCGTTCGTGCGCCGCGATGCACCGGAAGAAAATTGGTGGTTTCTCTCGCCCGCGCATCCGGCGAACGCCGGGTGGGTGTCAGCGCTGAGGGCACAGCACCTGACGCCTGCACTCGCAGGCGCAGCCGCGTTTTATCGCTTCGCCCGCTGTTCCAATGATATCGCTTATCTGCAAATGAACCGCGCCGAAGACGCGCCCGACGGCGAAACCGTTCCCGCCTTTGGCGCGCGCATTCTGGCTGACCTCGCCGCCCATCCGCCAGCCAAGCTCATTATCGATCTCCGCTTCAACACCGGCGGCAATCTGCAACGCGGATTCCAACTCTTCCACGATCTCGCCGCCTCGCCGCTCGGCCAGACGCCCGGAAAAATTTTCGTGCTGGTCGGGCCGAACACATTCTCCGCCGGCATCACCCATGTCGTCCAGGTGCGTCAGGGCTCGCGCGCGAAGCTCGTCGGCACGTCGCCTGGCGATGCGCTCGAAAGCTGGAGCGAAGGCGGCAATGTCGTGCTGCCGCATTCCGCGATCGCGATGCACTACGCCAATCTCGCGCACACCTATTCGGATCGCCCGAGCGGCCTGCCGGACAATCTTGTGGCGCTCGATCTCAACATTCACTCACTAGCGCCGGACGTTCGCGCGGATTGGACGTGGAGCGCGTATCTCGCCGGACGTGATCCTTACGCGGAGGCGGCGCTTGGCGGGGAAACGCTGAACTGTCCGGGCTAATCCTCGCCCTTGATGGGCGAGGTGTCCGCGAAGCGGACGGAGTGGGTGGAAACGCCTTCCCGCCTTGCTTGAGCATTTCGCGTGATCACCCACTCAGTCAGCCGCTACGCGCCTGACAGCTCGCCCATCGAGGGCGAGCATGGATCGCTCAAGCCTTCGATTGCCGCGCGACCCAGACGTAGGAGATCAGCGTCAACAGCGCGAACAGCGCCGCACCAATCCAGAGCGAAGTCTCCGCGAAATTTGGCCCCACGATTGCGAGCGGCGTTGGATTGTTGGTCGCGACGATGATCCCGGAATTCAAGATACCCAACAGGCTCTCGCCCACCACCAGCCCCGACGCCAACAGAACACCGAAGCGCTTGGCCATTTCCGCGTTCGGACGCTTCGACATCGCCGCATTGAAGAGCGCGCCAATGATGGCGCCGACGATCACCGGCTGCGTCGCCGACATCGGCAGATAAATTCCGATCCCGATCGCAAGCGGCGGCAGGCGGATGAGCTTCATCATGCCGAGGGTTTCGTCGACGGCGATGCAGATCGCACCCACGATCACGCCGATGCCGATCAGATTCCAATCCAGCTGCGCGTTCAGGACGCCCTTCGCCAGCGTCGAGATCAGCACCGCTTGCGGCGCGCCAAGCGGTTCGCCGATGGCGTGGCGATGCGGGTCGCCGGGAAAGCCGTTGCTCGCATTGAGCATGTTCAGCACCAGCGGGATCACCAGCGAGCCCGCGATCACGCCGACGATAAGCGCCACCTGCTGGCGCCAGGGCGAAGCGCCGACCAATTGTCCGGTCTTCAAATCCTGCAAATTGTCGTTGGAAATCGTCGCCACCGAAAACACGATCGAGACCGCGAAGAGACAGAACGCCACCAAGGCTTGCGTCGCCTGTTCGCCGACAATCGGCTTGATGAAGAGCGCCAGCAGCACCGCGCCTGACACCGTCGCCAATATGCCAATCCCGGACACCGGCGAGTTCGACGCGCCAATGAGCGCGGCCATGTAGCCCGCGACCGTTGCGATGAAGAACCCGACCACCACGACAAAAATCACGCCGCCAATGGTCAGCGCCATCGCCACTGGCGTCAGCGGTCCGCCCTGCCCAATAAAATCCCACAACAGCCAGCCGATCATAGCGAGACAAAGCGCCGAGAGCCCCACGATCAGTGAGGGCGGCATGTCGCGGTCGTCTTGCGCGGTGGCCGCGAGATGCGGCGGCGCTTTCGTGCGCGAAGCGCGGATGGTCGCTTGCACGCCGCTGATTAACGGCCCGACCAGTTTGATCAGACTCCAGATCGCAGCAATGCCGATGGCGCCCGCGCCGACAAAACGCACGTTGCGCCACACCGGAATGACGACGCTTTCGAGATCGGGACCCGTCACCAGATGCTGCGTCCAGAGCGGCACGAACCCAGCCCATGTGATCAACAACCCGACGAGCATCGCCAGGCCGACCGACAAGCCAACCAGATGCCCCGCGCCCAAGAGCGCCATGGAAAACCCGAGGTCGATCCCCGTCGCGCCCGCCGCCGCCGCGACGCCGACGCGGAAATATTTGGTCAGCTCCGCCGCCGCGAGCCCCGTCAGCGTCACCAGCTGCATGCCCGCAGACACCAGCGCGCCGAACAGCACTACAATCGGCCCGCGCTCGCGTTCGATCGCATTCGGCGAGGCTTCATCGCCCGTTGCGCCGACCTTCAGCACTTCCGCCGCCGCCACGCCTTCTGGAAACGGCAGCGGCGTGTTCACGACCAATGTCCGCCGCAGCGGGATCGAGAACAGCACGCCCAGAATGCCGCCCATCGCGCAGACCAAGAACGTCGTGAAATAATCGAAGCCGACCCAATAGCCGGTCATGATCAGGCCGGGCAGCACGAAGATGATGGCAGAAAGCGTGCCGCCGGACGACGCCACCGTCTGCACGATGTTGTTTTCGCGAATGGTGCCGGTCTTGAATGCGCGCAACACGCCCATCGAAATCACGGCCGCGGGGATCGAGGACGCAATGGTGATAGCGACTTTCAAGCCCAGATAAATATTCGCCGCAGTGAACACCATGGCGATCAAAGAGCCGAGCACGAGCCCGCGCAGCGTAAGTTCGGTGTTCTTCATGTCGTGAGGTCCGATCGGTTCAAGATTGGTGCGAGTGGACGGTGACGCGGAATGTCGCCAACGCCGCCGAATGTGGCGCGGGTCCACGCATGACCAGGACGACGGGTCCGTTGCCTTCGGCGGTCACGTCAAAACTAATCGTTGCAACTTCCGGCGCTGCGGGGCCCAGCGCCATGCCTGGCGTGGGCGTGACGACGATCACCGCGACGCCGAGAAAATCCGGTTTCTGCGCCACTTCCCAATGTTCGCCGGTGGCTTCATTCACGCCCAGCTGCAGCATCAATTTGCCGCCCTGCACCGCATCGACGGTGTCGCCGTTCTGGATGGCGCGATGCGGCGTGGCGTCTCCCGCGTCCTGCGCAAGCGCGCACGGCGCAACGAGCGCCAAAGCAGCCGCGATGATCCAGGCGCGCATCCGATCCCCCTATTGCCCCGTGACCGTGACGCGGAAAGTTTCAAGCGCCGCGCCGCCTGTGGGCCCATGTTTTTCGAGCACCACATCACCCGAACCCGCAGCGGTCACGTCAAAAGCGATGGTCGCCATTTGCGGCGCGCCGAGACGCGGCCGCTGACCTGGCGCGAGCGGCGCCGGCGCGACGTGAATATCCGCATTGCCCAGGAAGTCCGGCTTCTCGGTCACGTCCCAATGCGCGCCTGTCGATGGATTGACCGAAAGCGCAATCGCCACTTTGCCGCCGACCGAGGCTTGCACGCTGGCGCCATTCTGTGCGGCGCTGACTTGCGTGGTGGTGTCGGCCTCCTGCGCCAACGCGGGCGTGGCCGCAAACAGCAAAGCCGCGGCGATGATCAAACGGCGCATGACGCCTCCTGCTTAAGCTTCAAGTCCCCCGCCCGCACTCTAGCGGCGCACGATCACGGCTCAATGACCTTCAAACGCAACCAGCGCATGCACGGGCGCGCCCATGGCCTGGATGCGCTTGGCGCCGCCGAGGTCCGGCAGATCAATCACGAAAGCCGCCCCCACCACCTCGGCGCCCGCACGCCGCAACAGCTGGATCGCCGCCTCCGCGGTTCCGCCCGTGGCGATCAGATCGTCGACCAGCAGCACGGTCTCGCCCTTTTTGACCGCATCCACATGGATTTCGACCTCGTCGGTTCCGTATTCCAGCGCATAGGTCTGACGCAACGTCTCGGCCGGCAGCTTTCCCTTCTTCCGAACCGGCAGGAAACCGGCCGACAGCTGGTGCGCCACCGCCCCGCCCAGGATGAAGCCGCGCGCCTCGATCCCGGCCACCAGATCGATCTTCCGGCCGGCAAAAGGCTGCACCAATTCGTCCACCGCCCGCCGGAACGCCCGGGCGTCCTGGAGCAAGGTGGTGATGTCCCGAAACTGGATTCCGGGCTTGGGGTAATCGGGAATGGTGCGGATGACGCGGGCGAGGTCCATGAAAACGCACTCCTTTTCTCCCCCCGTTTACGGGGGAAGTGTCGAGCGCAGCGAGACGAAGGGGGGAGCAGCGGACGCCGCCCCCTCCGATCGCTTCGCGATCACCTCCCCGTAAACGGGGGAGGAATGATTCCGCAACCGTTGGCGCTCTAGGAAAACCCCGCGAACCTGCCTACCTCTGCGGCGGACATAAGGAGCACGGCCCCATGACCTTCGAACTTGGGCAAATCGCGCGGCTGGATGACGAGCCGGAGAAAAACCAGAACGACACCCGCAACGCGCCCGAGGTCATTGAGAAAGCGCTGTTCGACGCGCGCGTTGTGATGCTGACGGGCGAAGTGAACGACGCCGTCGCGCGCCGGGTCACTGAGCGGCTGTTCGCGTTGTCGGCGCAGAACGCCCAGCCGATCACGTTCGTGATTTCCTCACCCGGCGGTCACGTCGAAAGCGGCGACATGATCCATGACGTGATCAAGTTCATCAACGCGCCCGTCCACATGCTGGGCACCGGCTGGGTGGCTTCCGCCGGCGCGCTGATCTATTGCGCCGCGCAGCGCGAAAACCGCTTTTGCCTGCCGAACACCCGCTTCCTGCTGCACGAACCGCGCGGCGGCGTCGGCGGCATGGCCTCGGACGTGGAAATTCAAGCACGCGAGATCATCAAAATGCGCGAGCGCTTGAACCGCATTTTCGCCGAGGCCACCGGCCAGCCGATCGACAAGATCAAGCGCGACATCGACCGCGATTATTGGATGCAGGCTGAAGAAGCCAAGAGCTACGGCCTGGTCGGGCGCATCGTGAAAAGCCAGAACGAGCTGCGCTAACGCGCACCCTCTCGTGACACGAAGGCCCGGCGCGAGCCGGGCCTTTTTGTTTATCCTCTATTCGCCCAACTAGCACGTTAGCCATAGCCGAAGCGTCCTACGGGAGATCACGTCGGAGTTAGTTGTCCCTTATTCAGCGCGCCGGTATGCGGCGGCTATGCCGACGTCCGTTTTCATCAACGAGCAGCTCGCCCTGCGCATTCAGCAGCACACTGGAAAAGTGGCGCTCGCCGAATTCACAAACCTCATCCGCCACTATCGATCGAACTTAAGCGTTTTTCGCTACGACGTGATCCACCTGCTCGACGAAACGGCCGCGTTCGCCTTCGGCGTCGAAGAGCTGCCAGCTCTTAAACGCGATTTTCGCACTTTGGTTGAAGGCGCGGAGTTGCCGCTTATCTTGCGTTCTGCCTGGGTGTGCTCAAGCCCGATGGCGTGGAATGTTTTAGAGGCTTGGCTTCACGAACGACATTCGCTGGATGGGTTGCATACCGATGCGTGTCTGGTTGGGACGCTCGACAAAGCGGCGGCTGTGTTTGAGCCGGATGAACTCGCCGCTGTTCGAAATATGACCGGCTTCGAGCCACACTTTTCCACTTAGAGTTCAAGTTCGGTCATCTCCGTCGCTATGGCGCCGGCCTTGCTTTCCCGGGGGAACAAATCGCTACGGCGTGCGTCTTATCGGCGTCAAAAGGCACAGGCTTAGGTCAGGTCATGTCTCGTCTCATTGGCGTTCTCGCTCTCATCCTGATGTTTGGCGCGTTCATCGCCGGCTCCGCCGCCGATACCGAATGGATGCAAGCGCTTGGCTACGGCCTGACCCTGGTAATGATGCCTGTCACCGCGATTGCCTGGATGGCGGCCATCGCGTTTCCGCGGCAAGTCGCGGCGTCCAAAGCCTAACAGCGCTATTTCACTATTTAGGGAGATAGATTCCAATCTATCCGACCTGCCTCGCAGCAGGCGCATACTGGCGCCCATGCATCCAACGACACAGCCCCACATCCCCGCCCGCCTCCAGCGCATTTTGCGCTGGGTCGGGCTCTGGGCGATCGCGATGCAAGCATTCCTCGATTTTATCTGCGCGCATGGCCCGCTCTCACGCGAGGCGGAGAGATTCGCGCATTCGCTGATGCGCAAAGCCGCGCGCGGCGCCGCCAAGGCCATTGTCGTGATCGCGCTCCACACCAAACGCACGCGGAACTCGGCCTGCCCCGTCATGCGCGCCGGCATTGTCCGCGCTTGCATTGGCGCGAAACTCCGCAAAGCGCTGCGTCATCGCGATGTGCGCGCGCGGATCGCCATGATCGCGCGTGTCGTGCGCGACGCCACAATCTGGATCGCGCGCGCACGCCGGCGGTTCGAACACCGCTTGCTACGGCGTTGCGCGCGCCGCAAATCACGGCGTTGCCATGACGCGCTCAGCGCATGTTTCGCGCCCGTCTACGCCAAAGCGGATACGTCCTGATCCGCCTTTCAAAATAGAAATTCTCGGCCGCGCGAAACAAGAGTTCCGCGCGAACGCGAGCGCGTACCTTGCACGGAACTTCATGTTGTGGCGCCAAGTCTTGTCAGCACATCGCACCACTGCGATTTCGTTCCGCTCCAACTGCATTTTCTTTTGCATTCGCGAAGTGTGACGCCTCCGCGCCACTTTTTCGCCCCCTCAAAAGGTAGAACCCATCTCGCGCTCGCTGCTGCGGCGGAAATCAAAGCGAACGGCGCACTCGAACCTAACCAAACTTTCAGGCGCTCGTCCCTGCGTGGAGCGTGGGAACGGAGCCGTCTCGATACGGAGAGACGACGAGGATGATGAACCTCCACGGTGCTGCTCGCGCCCAAGTGCGCGCTCAAGATCGCGCGGCGGAACAACGTAAGAAGCAAGCGCAGAAAAGCGCCGCCGGTGAACGCCGCGGCAAATCGCAAGCTGTGCTGGTTGCGCGCAAAGTGAAGCAACCGCGCTTCATCCGCGCCAAGAAGCGCTTCAACCCATTCAAACTCGCGCTGCACACGTTTGAAGCGGCCGGCGCGCTCGCGGTCGCGCTCGCGTTCAATTGCGCCGTGTTCCCGGACGCGGCCGCGCAGGAGCGGCCGCTCATGTTCGCGTTTCATCTGCTGCATGTGGAACCGCTCGCGGCGCAAGCGTCGACTGATGTCGATCCGACGCCCGACCTTGCGCAGATTCCCGACCCCGATCCGGCGGCTGTGCATTTGCTCGCAGCGACGACCTGGGCCGAAGCCCGCTCCGAAGGCGAAGAAGGCATGCGCGCGGTCGCGCACGTGATCGTCAACCGCATCGGCCCGCGCTTTGGTGAAGACATCTCCACCGTCGTGCTCTCACCGAAGCAATTCTCATCTTGGAACCTGCACGACCCGAACCGTCCGCTGGCGCAAAATCCCGAGCGCTACGCGACCTCGGGCGAAAATCTCGAAACTTGGAACACGGCGCAGGAAGTCGCGCGTGAGGTGCTGAAGGGCCAATCGCAGGATCCGACCAACGGCGCCCTATTCTATCACACCCGCGCCGTGCATCCCCGGTGGGCCCGCTTCGGCATCGGCATCAAGCGCATCGGCGCGCACATCTTCTACGCCGATGTGCCGGATCACCCGCGCCGCGCTTAGCGTTTGGCGAGCACGCGTCCCGCGACCGCGTCGAGTTTAGTTACAAGCGCGGGGTCGCGCATCGCGGGTTCGGTGACGATGGCGAAATCGAGCGCAGTATCCGTCGGCGAAGGCGTGCGTTCCGTGTTGGCAAGCCGCGTCGCCAGGTGGCCGATCAGCGCTTTGGCTTTCTCGGCGTTGGCGTGCATCACTTCGACCACGGCGTGCGCATTGACGTGCTCTTCTTCATCGCGCCAGCAATCATAGTCTGTGACCATGGCGACGCAGGTATAAGGAAGTTCGGCTTCGCGCGCGAGTTTGGCTTCTGGCATTCCAGTCATGCCGATCAGGCTCATGCCCCACGAGCGATAGAGATTGCTTTCCGCACGCGAGGAGAATTGCGGACCTTCGATGATAATGTAGGCGCCGCCCTCCACCGTGATCGCGCCGGCTTTGCGTGAAGCAGCGGCGGCAAGTTGCGCGAGGCGTTCATCGATGGGATGCGCCATCGACACATGCGCGACGCAGCCTTCGCCGAAGAACGAATTGGCGCGCTTGTGCGTGCGGTCCACATATTGATCGATCAGCACGAAATGTCCGGGCGGCAATTCTTCCTTGAGGGAACCGCAAGCGGAAAGCGCCAGCACATCGGTGCAGCCGGCCCGCTTCAGCACGTCGATATTGGCGCGGTAATTGACGAAGCTTGGCGAGACGCGATGACCGCGGCCATGGCGCGGCAGAAATACGATGTCGAGTCCGTTCAGTTTGCCGCGAAACACGGCATCGGATGCTTCGCCCCAAGGCGACGCAATTCTATCCCACACCCCCTCGACGCCGGGTATATTGTAAAGCCCCGACCCGCCGATAACGCCCAGCACCCATTTGCTCATGGGACCAGAGCTTAGCAGCGCAGCAGCGAGGCGTCAGTGTTTCTCGTCGCGCCAGACTTGCTTGTAGGCGAGATAGGTCAGGGCAGAGAGAAGGAGGAGATAGAGCAGCACCTGCACGCCCATCTCTTTGCGCTCCTTCATGTGCGGGTCGGCGGACCATTGCAGGAAGGTGACGACGTCGGTGGCCATTTGATCGACGCTGGCGTTGGTCCCATCGTCATAGGTCACAAGCCCAGCAGCCGAGAGCGGCGGCGGCATCGAGATCAAGCCGCCCGGATAGCAGGCGTTGTGATACTGCGCCCCGCTCATCCGGCCATTATAGCCGGTGAGAATGCAGCGCACGTAATCGGCCCCGCCCGGACGCGCCGAGGTGATGACCGAAAGGTCCGGCGGCAATGCCCCGCCATTGGCCGCCCGCGCAGCGGCTTCGTTCGCGAACGGCGCGCGGAAGCGATCATTCGGCGTGCCGGGACGTTCGGCCGGCTGGCCAGTGTCGCGATCGAAATCGTTGATCTGCACGCCAGCGGCGATGGCGCGAACGTAAGGATTGTCTTTGATGTCGAGCAAACGTCCGTGCTGACCCTCGCGCAGCCCAAGCTGCACTTTATCTTCGCCCGTCGCTTCGTCATGGACGCGATAAGCCGCGAATGGACCGCCCTGCTCGCCGAGATGGCGATAGGAGAGCGCGTTCATGGAATGGCAGTTCGAACAGATCTGGCGATAGACCGCGAAGCCGCGTTGCACCGCGCCCATGTCGTAATCGCCGAGCGGGCTCTCAAAGCTGAAATGATAGTCCGGCGGCGCGGCGCCTTCCTGCGCGAGCGCGGGAGCGGCGGTTGCGAGAACACCAGCGGCGGCGAGCGAAAGGATCAGGCGACGCAGCATCATCTTACTCCGCGGCCTGAGTTGCAGCTGAAGGCGTTACGGCTTTGGCGATCGTATCCGGCACGCGGCCTGGCGTTTCGCGCAGGCCCAGCACCGGCAGGATCACCAGGAAGAACAGGAAGTAGTAGAGGGTCAGCACTTGCGCGAACATTGTCACGGTGAAGGTGAACGGAACCTCGCGGCGAATTTCAAAGAACGGCGCACGCGCGCCAATCTGAAGCTTGGCTGCGTTGATCTGCTCTTCGAGCGCGCTCAGATCGCTCCCCGTAACGACTTTGCTTTGATGCGAGCCGCCCGTGGCGCCCATCGCCATGGCGTGGGTCGCGCCTTCGCGGTGCGCCATGGTCATGGTCGCACCGCCGGCTTTGAGCTGCGCTTCCGCCGCGGCCATCGCCGCGGGCATGTCGCCAACACTGGCGCCGACAACGGGTTGTTGCGTCGTCTGCGCGCCTTCGAGCCAGGTCAGCGTGGCGCGATATTCCGGATGCTGCGGGAACAGCACAGTGGCCGGGCTTTGCGCGCCGCACCAGCCAAGCGCGATGCACACCACTACGAAGATCAAGAAGAATTGGCGCGCGACCGGACGATAGCGCATCGAGCGGATCTTCGAGCTGTCGAGCCAAGGCAGCACGAACAGCACCGCGATCGAACCGAACATCAGCCCGACGCCGGCAACCTTGGAATCGATCGGGCCGACATTGAAGTCGATCGCGCGGAGAATTGCGTAGAACGGCCGGAGGTACCATTCCGGCGTGATTTCCGGCGGCGTCGTCATTGGATTGGCCGGAATGTAATTCTGCGGATCGGTCAGCGTTTGCGGCAGGAAGAACACGAACACCGCAAAGAGGATCAGGAACAGCGAGACGCCGAACATGTCCTTCACCGTGGCGTGCGGTGTGAACGGAACGGTGTCTTCCTTCGACTTCACCTCGACGCCGGTCGGGTTGTTCTGCCCGGCTTCGTGCAGCGCCCAGATGTGCAGCACCACGATGCCCGCGATCAGGAACGGCAGCAGATAATGCAGCGAGAAGAAGCGGTTGAGCGTCGGGTTGTCGATCGCCGCGCCGCCGACAATCCAGGTGTGGATCGGATCGCCGATCACCGGCAAGGCGCCGAGCAGATTGGTGATGACGGTCGCGGCCCAGAAGCTCATCTGGCCCCAGACCAGCGAATAGCCAAGGAAGGCCGTCGCGATCATCAGGAGATAGATGATGCAGCCCAGAATCCAGAGCACTTCGCGCGGCGCCTTATAGGACCCGTAATAAAGCCCCCGGAACATGTGCACATAGACCGCGAGGAAGAACATCGAGGCGCCGACGGCGTGGATGTTGTGAATCAGCCAGCCATACATCACGTCGCGATCGATGCGCTGCACGCTGTAGAAGGCTTGGTTGTCGGTGGCCGCGAGACCGGGCGCGTAATGCGCGGTGTAGTGCATCGCCAAGACGATGCCGGTGACGATCTGCACCACCAGGCACATCGAGAGAATGGCGCCGAACGTCCACCAATAGTTCAGATTGCGCGGTGTCGGATAGGCGACGAAGCTGTCATGCGTGAGCCGCAAAATCGGCAGCCGGCGATCCAGCCAGCGCGTGAATCCAGATTTCGGCTCGTAGGTCGAAGGTCCGCTCAAGACTTAGGCTCCTCAGCCGATGCGAATGCTGGTGGGCGTGAGATAATTGTACGGCGCGACGACGAGATTCTTCGGCGCGGGCCCGCGGCGGATACGGCCGGACGTGTCGTATTGCGAACCGTGGCAGGCGCATTTCCAGCCGTGATAATCGCCTTCGGCAAAAGTCGGGATGCAGCCCAGATGCGTGCATGCGGCCTGCAGCACGATGAACTCGGGATGGCCTGCTTCGCCGCTCTGTTGCACCAACCGGCTTTCGTCCGTCGCCGGATCCTTGAGCGCGCCATAATCGTCGGCCTGAGCCGCGGCAATTTCTTCCGGCGTTCGGTGGCGCACGAACACGGGCTTGCCTTGCCACATCACCTTGATCTGCTGGCCAAGCTGCACCGCGGAAAGATCGACTTCGGTCGTCGCCATGGCGCGGGTGTCGGCGGCCGGCTCCATCTGCGCGATGAACGGCCAGACCGCGTTGGCGACGCCAACAGCGCCGAGCGCGCCGGCGGCGATGAAAATGAAATCGCGCCGTCCTGGATCGTGGGCGCCCTCTGGCGGCATGGCGTGAGCGCCGGCTGGCTTAGGATCGGCCAAGTCTTTTTCTCCGCACGAATGCGACGCCCATCTGGGCGCGCTTCTTGGTTCGCCGGCGAAGCTAGGCTAGTCCGGAACCCCGAGCGCGTGGCGAGACGCCGCACAGCTCAACTGATTCCCCGATTCCACCCCGATTCTCCGGCGCCGGAGGCCATAACGTGCGGCTTGCGCTCTATCAACCCGACATTCCCCAAAATCTCGGAGCGGCCATTCGCCTCGCTGCTTGTTTCGGTGTGGGATTAGACGTGATCGAGCCCTGCGGCTTTCCCCTCACCGACCGTGCGCTGAAGCGCTCAGCCCTGGATTATGGCGATCGGGCCGAATTGGTCCGGCATGCAAGCTTCGCCGATTTCCGTAGCGTCGCAGCACGCGCCGATGGACGGCTGGTGCTGGTTGAGACGGATGGCGCGACGGCTTTCCACGACTTTTCGTTCTCGACCGGCGACACGCTGATCCTGGGGCGCGAGAGCGCGGGCTCTCCAGGCGAGCTTTACGCAGCGGCGCAGGCCAGCGTGCGGATTCCGATGGTCCGCGGGCTGCGCTCGCTCAATGTGGTGACCGCCGCCGCTGTGGCATTGGCGGAGGCGATGCGGCAGACGGGACGGTTCGAGAGGTTCTGATGTCGGAAGAGCGGAAAGCCCGGGCCCGAGCCTGGTTCGAGAGCCTGCGCGATGAACTCTGCGCGGCGTTCGAGGCGCTGGAGGACGAAGCGCCCCCCGCGCTTTATCCCGGCCAGGCGGGGCGGTTCGAACGTAAGCCGTGGCGCCGCGGCGACGGCAGTTCAGATCAGGGCGGCGGCGTCGCCGGGCTAATGCGCGGGCGCTTCTTCGAGAAAGTCGGCGTGCATGTGAGCACGGTCCACGGCGGTTTCAGTCCCGAGTTTGCGAAACAGGTCAAAGGCGCGGCCGACGATCCGCGCTTCTGGGCCACCGGCATTTCGCTGATCGCGCATTTGCGCAACCCGCACTGTCCGCCCGCGCACATGAACACGCGCCATATTGTCACGACGGTCGGTTGGTTCGGCGGCGGCGGCGATCTCAATCCGACGCAAGCCTATCAGCGCGATGACAGCCATCCCGACGCCAGCGATTTTCGCGAGGCGATGCAGCAGGCGTGCGACCGCCACAGCCTCGATTTCTATTCGCGCTACAAAAAATGGTGCGATGAGTATTTCTGGCTGCCGCACCGCAACGAACCGCGCGGTGTCGGCGGCATCTTCTACGATCATCACGACACCGGCGATTGGGAACAGGATTTCGAATTCACACAGGATGTCGGCCGCGCGTTTCTGCGCATCTATCCCGAGCTTCTGCGACGCCACATGCACACGCCCTGGTCGGAAGCCGATCGCGACGAACAATGCATCCAGCGCGGCCGCTATGCCGAATTCAATCTGCTCTACGATCGCGGCACCACGTTCGGGCTCAAGACAGGCGGCAATGTCGAGAGCATTCTCTCCTCGCTGCCGCCCGTGGCGAAATGGCCTTGAAGCGCTAGCGCCCATGCACGTTCTCGCGCAGCCACGCCGCGAACTCCGCTTCGTCTATTTCCGACGACGCCAAGCTAAGCATCATCGCCAAGCATTCCTCGTCGGACGCCGCAAGCTCATACCCGTTCGCGGCCAGAAAAAGTTCGCATGCGACAAAGGCCGTGCGCTTATTGCCGTCCGCGAACGGATGATTGCGCGCGATTCCGAACGCATATACTCCCGAAAGCGTAGCCACACTGTTCTCGCCGTAGGCAAACAGGTTCTGCGGCCGCGCCAAGGCGGACTCCAACAAACCAACATCGCGCACGCCACGCGCGCCGCCATGCTCCGCGAGTTGGCGATCGTGAACGGCGAGAATGAGGTCTTTCGGGAGCCAACGCGGCTCCGTCATTGCGCCAGCGCCTTCAACACCTTGCGCCGCTTGGCCATGATGCCTTCGGCCAGCCGCATCAGCTCGGCCGTTTCGTTGTTCTGCGCAGCGAGCGCCACGCCATCGGGCGTATCGCTGACGGTGAGTTGATCGCCTTCGCCGACACGCAGTTTCGCCAGGACCTCCTTCGGCAGGACGACGCCCAGCGAATTGCCGATGCGGCGGACTTTGAGCGAAGCGCCCGGCTTGGCCGCCGGCGCTTCCGATTCAAAGCCGGGGGCTTGGGCGTCGGAGACGCCTTTAGGTTTCTTTGGTTCGTCGGTCATAGCGGTTCAATTTAGGTTATAACGCATGTTATAACAAGCGCTTCGACGGCCCTTTTCTTGCGTCGGGCGAATGGAATGACTGCTTTTCCCGCCCCCGGCGCCTATCCGGTCCATATTAAGCCTTTGACTTCGCTTCGTTTTATTGCGGCGATATGGGTGCTCCTGTATCATTTTAGGGACCATCTGGGGCTCGATTTGGGGCGCATCGGCTTGGTCGCGGACGGCTATCTGGGGGTGGACCTCTTTTTCACCCTCTCCGGCTTCATCCTTGCGCACGTCTATTTGACCGAGGTCGAGACCGGTCGGTTTGGTTACGGGGGCTTTCTGAAGAACCGGATCGCCCGGATTTACCCCATGCACCTGGCGGCGCTCGGTGCGATGTTGGCGCTGTTCGCGGGCGCAAGCCTGCTCGGCGTGGGCGAGACCAATCCGGACGCGTTCCGGCTCTCCGATCTGCCGGCGCACCTGCTGATGGTTCATGCCTGGGGAACGACGCCGAGCGTTGGCTGGAATTTTCCGTCCTGGTCGATCAGCGCCGAATGGGGCGCGTACCTGCTCTTTCCGCTGATTGCGGCATTGGTGCTGAAAGCGAAGCGGCCGGCGTTTGCTGTGGCGATTGCGCTGGCGGCGTGCGTGGCCTCGTTCGCGGCGCTCGACAATTTGCATCGCGTGCTGCCGTGGGTCGGACGCGACTTCTCGCAAATGACGGCGCAGATCGGCGCGTTGCGGATTCTGCCGAGCTTCCTGCTTGGCGTTTCGCTCTACGCGTTTGGCCGCAAACATGCGGCGCCAGCGCAAGCGGCGTGGCCGATTGCGCTCGCATCTTTGTTCTGGATCATTTGCGTCGCGACCTTGCAGCTTTGGCCCGCGCTCGCCTGGTTCGGGCTCGCGGCATTGATCTATGGGCTCGCCGAAACCTCTCGACACGGACTTGATGCGCCCGTCGCGGGCAAGCGCTTCGTGTTTTTGGGGGCTGCGTCCTACACGCTCTACATGACGCATCTGCCGGTCGACATCGTCTGGTTTCACGGGCTCGAAAAACTCGGCGTGACCGAAGCATCGAGCCTCGGCGTCCGACTCGCTGCTGTCGGCGGCGTGTTTGTGGCGTGCGTGATTGTCTCGGCGTTCGCGTATCTGTGGCTGGAAGAACCGGCGCGGAAATTTATTCGCAAGCTCTCGCTGCCGCGCTTTAGCTCATCCCCTGCGCCACAGCTTTGAGCCGCTCCACGATTGACAATTTGTCGTCGGGAAAATCGGCGTCGATCCACCAATCCTCGACTTCGCGCAGCACCTGACCAATCTTCGGCCCAGGCGGCACGCCTGCGGCTTTCACGTCATCGCCCGTCAGCGGCAGCGTTGGACGCACATAAGAATCCGCCAGCGCGAGCAATGCCTGCCATTGCGGAACGGCTTTATCCGACGCTTCCCCCGCCCATGCGAGCATGACGCGATCCTTAAACGTCTCGGCGCCTAATCGATAGAGCGCGCGCCGCACGTCGCGCATCGAGAGATAGGAAACGATGCGTACGTCATCGCCAAGCGCCGCGACCAGACGCACGCGTTCGTCGTTGGAGAGCTTCAGCCGCTGCGCCAGTGCGCGCGCGGCGTCTTGATTGGGCAGCGCCGCGGCTAGGCGCGTGATCGGATCGTGCGACAGGAGCAATTCAGATTCGAGCGTGAGCAGACGCATCTTGCGCGCCTTCTCCGTCACTTCTGGCACGACAATGCGATCGATGCCGGCGCCGACTAGCGCTGCGATCGCGGCGCGCGGATCAGGCGCGTCGAGCAGCTTCTTGATCTCTTTCCACACGCGCTCGGCGGATAGCTGCGCAAGGCCATCGCGATGTTTTTCGCACGCGGCGAGCCCCGCCGCATCGAGCGCGCCCTGCCCATACCAAGCGTTGAAGCGGAAAAAGCGGAGAATGCGCAGATAATCTTCGCGGATGCGCGTTTCCGCGTCGCCGACGAAAATCACCCGCCCCCCGCGCGCGTCTTCGATGCCGCCGCCAGTGGGATCGAACACTTGGCCCGATGCATCGGCATAGAGCGCGTTCAAGCGAAAATCGCGACGCTGCGCGTCTTCGTCCCAGCTCTCGGTAAACGCGACCGTGGCGTGGCGGCCGTCCGTGCTCACATCGCGCCGGAGAGTTGTGACTTCGAACGGGTGATGATTGGCGACGATGGTGATGGTGCCGTGATCGATGCCAGTCGGATGCGCGGCGAGGCCGGCTTTCTTCGCGGCCTCGATGGTTTGATCGGGCGTCAGCTGCGTGGCGATGTCGATGTCGTCAACGCCCCGCCCCATCAACGCATTGCGCACGCACCCGCCGACAAACCGCGATCCGCCCGGCCGCGCCGCATCGAGTGCGGCCATCGCCGCGCGCGTTTCGGGCGTGCTGAGCCAGGGTGCGGAGGCGATAGATGCGTTCACGAATATAATCTCTTTCGGTTTTTGCCCGCTCAAATCTCACTAGTTTAGAACCAGAACCTGAGGTAGAAACGCCCGCTGACGGAGGGATCTGCATATGACCTATTTCTGCGCTGCCGGATACTTCACGCTCCAAAACGGCCAGAGCTATGAGCTACCTCCATTTGACTCAGATCACGTGAACCTTGCGATATTAATTCACGAAAAGGGAGGCGGCGGGCTCACTCTCAACGTCGACAATCTTTCTCCAATAACCGTAGCGACCAGCAGTAACGACTCGCTGGGATATTACGTTCGAAACAGCACATATAGGGCCGCCAAAAGGTTCGTGCTCAAGAATGGCGGCGCTCAAGACATCACTTTTAGCTTCGTAGAATTTGGGACCATACCTTAGCGAGACCGCGCGCGATCGATCACCCATAAAGTCTCTCATACAGCGCGCGGATCATGCCCGCGGTCGCGCCCCAGATGAAGCGATTCTCGTAGGGCATGACCCAGTAAGAGCTTTTGCGGCCACGCCATTCGCCTTCGCGCCGCTCGTGATTGGCGGGATCGAGCAGGAACGCGAGCGGGACTTCGAACGTCTCGGCCACTTCGCGCGCATCGAGCGTCAGCATGAAGGTCGGTGCGACGAGCCCCACGATCGGCACGATGCGAAAGCCGGTGCCGGTCTCGTAGGCGTTCCAACCGCCGATCGGATCGATGAAATGCGCTTCAAGGCCAATCTCTTCGTGCGTTTCGCGCAGCGCGGTTTGCACCGGCGTTTCGCCTTGCTCCATCCGTCCGCCCGGAAACGAGATTTGCCCCGCATGCGTCGGCAGATCCTGTGCGCGCTGCGTGAACAGCATGGTCCAGCCGCTGCCGCGCTTCACGATCGGCGCAAGCACGGCGGCGGGTTTGATCACCGCGCCCGCGGGCGGCGCCCAGGTCGGATCAAGCTCGAAATCGCCGTGCGGCGCGCCTTGCGCCAGCTGATCCAGCGGATCGAGCTTCGCGCGCAGACGCTGTTCGATGTCCTCGCTCATGGCGCAGCATCGATCGGAAAGAACACGCCGCCGCTCCACACGCCGGTGCGGCCATCGTGCTCCGTCGTCCAGTCCGCAAGTTCCAGAAACGGCGCGCGCAGGATGCGCGCTTCCAAACGCCCGCGCACGAGAAGGTACGGCCTAGGTTCGCCTGTCGCGCGATCAAACGACACGCGGATGCGATGGCTGGCGTCTGCGGTCACGACATCGCCGACATTGGTCGTGAAAACCAAGCTCTGGTTTGGGCCTGATCCGTCGCGGTCAACCCGGATAGCGAGGAACGGCGCGTCCTCCACGCGGACCCTGATCTTCTCTACCGGCGTTACCAGATAGGTCTCGCCGTCCGCGTCCTTCCGAAGGATGGTCGCGAACAGCCGGACCAGGCTCTCGCGTGTGATGCGGGTTCCCTCGTGCCGCCACACGCCGTCACGCAAGATTTCGAGGCCGGCGTCGCCGCAATGGGTGGGATTCCAGGTATCGACTGGCTTCGGGACTTGTTCGGGACCCGTCCCGAAACTCCCGTCTCGGGCGAGGGCCTTGAGCGAAGCGAGCATTTGCTCCAGGGAGGCGGCGGTTTCGGTCATGCTGATGAAACGACGAATAGCCGAAACCGCGCCGGTTCACGTCATATTTCAGCCCTCAAGGCAGCGAGCTTCCAGAGCATGAATCCAAACGATCCCCGCGCCGCCCAAGCGCTCGTGGCCGAGGCCGAAGCCGCCGGCGAGGCGCTGGCGCGGGTGCGCGCGGAAATCGGCAAGGCCGTGTTCGGGCAAGAGCGCGTGATTGAGCTTGTGCTGGCGGCGGTGCTCGCTGGCGGGCACGGGCTGTTGGTCGGCGCGCCGGGCTTGGCGAAGACGCGGCTCGTTGAAGCGATGGCGACAGTGCTGGGGCTCGATTGGTCGCGCGTGCAATTCACGCCGGACCTGATGCCGGCGGATATTCTGGGTTCGGAAGTTCTCGACCAGGACGAACAAGGACGGCGACATTTCCGCTTCGTCAAAGGTCCGATCTTCACGCAGCTTCTGATGGCGGACGAAATCAACCGAGCTTCACCGCGGACGCAATCGGCGCTGCTGCAGGCGATGCAGGAGCATCACGTCACGGTCGCGGGGCAAGCGTATGACGTGCCGGAGCCGTTTCACGTGCTCGCGACGCAAAACCCGATCGAACACGAGGGCGCCTATCCGTTGCCCGAAGCGCAGCTCGATCGCTTCCTATTGCAAATCGACGTGCCCTATCCGGATGCCGAGATTGAACGGAAGATCCTGATCGATACGACGGGTTTGGATGAGCAGCACCCGCAACCGATCCTGAACGCGCAAGCGTTGATTCGGCTGCAGCACCTCGTGCGCCGTATGCCGGTGGGTGAGAAAGTGGTGGCGAGCATTCTGGAGCTGGTGCGCTCGGCGCGTCCGGGCGCGTCGCACGATCCCCGTGTCAACCAGCACGTGGCGTGGGGACCTGGCCCGCGCGCGGGACAAGCCTTGATGCTGGCCGTGCGCGCGCGCGCGCTGCTGCGTGGGCGTCTGGCGCCGGCAATCGACGATGTGGCCGCGCTTGCGCGTCCCGCGCTCGTGCATCGCATGCAATTGTCGTTCGGCGCGCGCGCGGAAGGCTTGGATATCGATACTCTGGTCGACGATTTGGCTGAGCGGGCGGCGTGAGCCCGCGCGCTCGACATGCGCTTCAACCGAAGGGACGAGACATGAGTTACGTAGATGGCTTCATCCTGGCCGTGCCCACGAAAAATCTCGCGGCCTACAAAAAGCTCGCGCAGAAGGCAGGCCAGATTTGGACTGAACACGGCGCGCTCGAATATCGCGAATGCATCGGCGAGGATCTCGACGGCAATCCAGGCACGCCGTTTCGCGACGCGGTGCTGGCGAAGAAGACAGACACGGTCGTGTTCTCGTGGATCGTCTACAAGGACAAGAAGCATCGCGACGCGGTGAACGCCAAAGTGATGGCAGATCCGCGCATGGCCGAGGCGATGAACGATCCGAAGTCGCTGCCGTTTGATGTGAAGCGCATGTCCTATGGCGGCTTCGACGTTGTGGTCGATTTGAAAACGTCAGCACGCGCGAGACCGGCGGCGAAGAAGGCTGCGAAGGCGCCAAAAACTCCGGCGAAGAAAAAGAGCGCGGCCAAGCGTGCCTGAAGCCGCGCGCCTTGAAGCGCTTGCGCTCGCGGGCGATCTGCCGGGGCTGTTGCTCGATGCGCAGCGTCTGGCCGCGAGTGCGCCCGGTTCGCACGGACGCCGCCGCTCGGGCCAGGGCGAAGCGTTCTGGCAATATCGCGACCATCGGGCCGAGGATGGCGCGCGTTTGGTGGATTGGCGCCGCTCCGCGCGCGGCGACCGCTATTTCGTGCGGGAACGCGAGCGCGAAGCCGCGCAGACCGCGTGGTTCTGGCTCGATGGCGATCCGGGCTTCGATTGGTCTGGCGATCCAAATATTCGCATGACCAAGCGCCGCCGCGGGCTGACGCTGGCGCTCGCGCTTTCCATTCTGCTCACGCGCGCCGGCGAGCGCGTCAGGGCGATCGGCGGCCCGCCGCGCGCCGGCGCCCGCGCCGTGGAGCGACTGGCGCTCGATCTTTCTCGCGCGCCCAGCAAGGAGCCGCCGCCTTCGCGAAGCAGCGTGATCTATATCAGCGATTTCTACGCGCCGGTGGAGACATGGCGCGAGCGGCTGAAGCTTGCCGCCGCGGTCGGTGCAACGGGTGCGCTGGTGCTGATCGCCGATCCGGCGGAAGAAGATTTTCCGTTCCGCGGGCGCACGCTGTTTCAAGAACCGGGCGGACATCGCCGCGAAGCTTTGATCGGACGCGCCGAAGCCGCGCGCGAGATTTATGCGGAGCGCCTGGAGACACAGCGGCGCGACATTCGCCAACTCGGCGCCACGTTTGGCTTTCCCGCGCTCTTGCACCGCACCGATCATAGCGCGGCGCCCACCCTCGCGCTGCTTGCCTCGCTCGTTTCGGAGCATGCGGATTGACCATCGGACCGTTCCTGTTTGCGGCGCCGGCGGCCCTCCTCGCGCTTTTGGCGCTGCCGGCGCTGTGGTGGATTTTGCGCGCCACGCCGCCGCCGCCGAGCCGCGCGCAATTCCCGCCCACGCGCTTGCTGCTGGGCGTAAAGACGGACGAACAGAGCCGTGAGCGCGCGCCATTATGGCTGGTGTTGTTTCGTGCATTGGCGGCCGCGCTGATGATCTTGGCATTCGCGCGTCCGAGTTTGGCGCCAAGTGCTGCCGCGCAAGCCGCGGGCGGACGCACCTTGATCGTGATCGACGACGGTTGGACTTCGGCGCCGTTCTGGTCGGAAGCGCGCTCGGCTGCGGAGGCGGCGATCGCGGAAGCCGAGCGCAGCAATGCGCCTGTGTTTCTGTTGCAGACCGCGCCTGACATTCGCCCGCGCGATCCTGGCGAAGCACTGACGGCTGCCGATGCGCGTCTCCGCCTACAGCGCATGGAGCCGAAGCCGTGGCGGCCCGATCGCACCGATGCCGCGAAGAGGCTCAACACTACGCATGACCATTATGCGCGCATCGTCTGGATCAGTGACGGGCTCGACGATGCGGGCGCCGATACGCTCGCTGAAGCGCTCAAAGCGCGCGGAACTCTTGTGGTGCGCCTACCGGCGCAAACGGCGCGCGCGCTTGTCGCAGGCAGCGTGACGCCGCAAGGCGTGGACGTGACCGCGCGGCGTGCCAACAACGGCGAAAGTGTCGGCGCCGTCGCGGTCGAGACGCTGGAGGGCCGCGCTCTTGGCGCAGCGCAACTCAATTTCGGACCAGGGCTTACTGCGCACGCCCGCGTGCAGCTGCCGCCGGAAATCGCCGCGCGCGCCGCGCGTATCCGGATCGTGGGCGAAAGCGGCGCGGGCGCGGTGAAGCTCTTGCCGGCGGGCGCTGGACGGCCCTTCGTCGGGCTGATCGATCCAGGCAGCGCCGGACAGCCACTGCTCTCGGAATTGTTTTACGCCGAACGCGCGCTCTCGCCGTACGCCAGTCTTCAGCACGGCAGCGTCAGCGAATTGATCAACATGCATGCGCAAGCGCTGATCTTGCCAGACGCAAGCCCGATCACGCCCTCCGACAAGACCGCGCTGACGCATTATCTCGACGATGGCGGCCTGCTGGTGCGCTTTGCGGGCCCGCGGCTTGCGAACGATGCGGACGATCTGCTGCCCGTGCGCTTGCGTCCGGGCTCACGCACGCTGGGCGGCGCGCTTGGCTGGGAGCAGCCGCTGAGCATTGGCGCGTTTCCCGAAGACAGCCCGTTCGCCGGCATCGACATCGCGCGCGATGTGGTGGTGCGCCGCCAAGTGTTGGCCGAGCCAGCGTCGCTCGAAACCGCGCACGTATGGGCGCGGCTCTCGGACAATTCGCCTTTGGTGACGACCGCCGCGCACGGGCATGGATTGATCGTGCTCTATCATGTGAGTGCGAGCCCGGATTGGTCGGACCTGCCGCTCTCCGGCATGTTCGTCGAGATGCTGCGCCGAACGCTGGCGTTCGCGGGACGCTCCGGCGGCGCCGGCGAGCGCGTCGTGTCGGGCGGGCCGTACACGCCCGAGCGTTTGCTGGATGGCTTCGGCGTGCTGGCGCCAGCGCCGGCCGACGCAACGCCAATTCCAGCCGAACGCTTCGCGCTCGCGCAACCCGGCCCTGCGACGCCACCGGGGCTTTACGAACGTGCCGGCGTTTCCGCCGCGATCGACGCGGCGCGGCCGGAAGAATCGCTGTCGCCGCTGACGCTCCCGGCTGGCGTCGCGCACTCGGGCCTGCGAACGCTGATCGAGCGGCCGCTCGGGGGCTTTTTCTTCGCGGCGGCGGCTTTGATGCTGGCGATCGATTTGCTGATTTCGCTGCTGCTGCTCGGGCGCTTGCCGAATTTCGTTCGCCGTGGCGCAAGGACGGCGGCCGCATTGCTGCTTGCGATCGCGCTGACGCCCGACGTGCGCGCACAAAGCGCCGGCGGCGTGCCGTACGGCTACCAGCAGCGCACCGCGCGCGAGAGCAACGATCCGACGCTGACAATCCGGCTCGCTTATGTGCGCACGGGCGACGGCGGCATTGATCGCACATCAGCGGCAGGCCTCGCCGCCCTCAGTCAAGTGCTGCGCGACCGCACCAGCGTCGAGCCTGGACCGCCGGCCGGCGTCGACCTCGCACGCGACGATCTCTCGCCTTATCCGTTTCTCTACTGGGCCGCGCCCTCCTCGCCGCAGCAGCTTTCCAATGCGGCGCTGCAGAACCTCGATCATTATCTCGCCATCGGCGGCTTATTGCTGGTCGATACCCGCGATGGCGGGCGGCAAAATCAATCGCGCCCGGCGCAGACCATGCTTGCGGGCCTGGACGCGCCGCCTCTCGAGCAGGTGACGACAGAGCACGTAGCGGCGCGCTCGTTCTATCTGCTGCGTTCGTTCCCCGGCCGCACGCAATCGACCACCCTTTGGGCTGAAGCCGCCTCCGCTGCGCAGTCGCGCGACGGCGTCGCAGCACTTTTTGTCGGCAATGGCGATTGGGCGGCGGCCTGGTCAGGCCAGGCCAATCTCGAAGGCGGCGCGCGTCAGCGTGAATTGGCGCTGCGGTTTGGCGTCAATATGGTAATGGTGGCGCTCACGGGCAATTACAAAGCCGACCAAGTGCATTTGCCGGCGCTGCTCGAGCGGCTCGGGCGCGATCATGAGTGACGCATGATCGGCGCTGAACGCATCGGCTTTGACCCGGCATTGCCGTGGAGCGTGATCGCCGGGCTTGGGCTTCTCGCGCTGATCGCGCTTGCTGTCTACGCGTGGCGCGGCGGCGGCGCGCCGGTTTTGCGTTTCCTTGGCATTGGCTTCGTGCTGCTAGGGCTATCGCAGCCGCAATGGGTGCGCGAGACACGCCAAGCGGCAAACGATGTGGCGCTGCTGATCGTTGATCAAAGTGAGAGCCTCTCGCTCGCGGGCCGACGTGACGCGGCGCGCGCGGCAGGCGACGCAATGGCGCAAAGGCTGGCGCGTTTGCCGGGGCTGGACGTGCGTGTGCGCGAAGCACGCGGCGGACCGGACGGCACCGCCATTACCGGCGTGATCCAGGACGCGCTTTCCGACATCGCGCGCGACCGCATTGGCGGCGTGATTGTCGTCACTGATGGGCAAGCCTCCGATCCCCCGCCCGAGCCGCGGCGGCTTGCCGATCAAGGCCCAGTGCACGTGCTGATCGTCGGCGATCCCGCGCGCGCTGACCGAAGACTTGAGCTGATTTTAGCGCCGACCTTCGGGATCGTGGGCGAAACCATGCGCATCTCCGCGCGCGTGATCGATACGGGCTTTAACGGGCCGGTGAATGTGCGCGTCTCGATCGACGGCAATGCGGTGAGCGCACTTTCAGCGCCCGCCAATCGGCCGTTTAACATCGACATCACCAGCCTCCATCGCGGCCGCAACATGGTGATCGTCGAGGCCGAGCAAGGTCCGCATGAAATCACGCTTGCGAATAATCGCGCTGCGTTTGCCGCCAATGGCGTGCGGGATCGCTTGCGCGTGTTGCTGATCACCGGTGAACCCCATCCCGGCGCGCGGGTATGGCGTAATTTGTTGAAATCCGATCCCGCCGTCGATCTCGTGCATTTCACGATTTTGCGGCCGCCGGAAAAGCAGGACTACACGCCGCTCAACGAACTCGCGCTCATCCCCTTCCCGACCGAGGAATTGTTTGATCGTAAACTCGACCAATTCGATCTAATCATTTTCGATCGCTACCGGAGCCGCAACATCCTGCTGCCGTACTATTTCTCCAACATCGCGCGGCGTGTGGAGGAAGGCGGCGCGCTGCTTGTTTCAGCGGGCGATGCGGAAGCGGGCGCGAACGGCGTTTATCGCACCGCGCTTGCGGCGATCCTGCCGTCTCAGCCGACCGGACAGATCATAGAACGGCCCTATCGCCCGGCGCCGACGGCGCTGGGTTTACGCCATCCTGTCGTGCGCGGCCTGCCCGATCCGTCGCGCTGGGGACGCTGGACGCGCGAAGTCGATGCGCGCGCGAGCGGGGGGCAAACCGTGCTGCAAGGCGCCGACGGACGCCCGCTCCTTGTGCTCGATCGCGCCGGCAAAGGACGCGTAGCGCAGCTCTGGTCGGATCAGGCCTGGCTCTGGGCGCGCGGCTATGATGGCGGCGGACCGCATGGCGAATTGCTGCGCCGGCTCGCGCACTGGCTGATGCAGGAGCCAGAATTGGAAGACGAACGCCTGACGCTTGATCCGGACGCGCAGGGTTTGTCGGTGACGCGAAGCACGCTCGGGAATGCGCCGGCGCCCGTCGATGTGATCGCGCCAAATGGCCAACATGCAAGCGTGCCACTGGCGCAAGTTTCACCCGGCGTCTTCCGCGGCCAGACGCCGGCTGCGCAGCAAGGCCTGTATGAAGCGCATTCCGGCGATCTCCGCGCTTATGCGGCCGTCGGTCCGCTCAATCCGCGCGAAGCGGCAGGATTGCAAGCGGACCCGAACATCCTGCGCCCGCTCACACAGGCGACGGGCGGCAGCGTGTTTCTCACCGGCGAAGACGGACGGCGCTTGCCGGAAGTGCGGCGCGTCAATCGCGGCGAAAACGCGGGCGGTGGCGATTGGATTGGCCTCAAGCGCAACGGCGCCTACACGGTGCGCGCCGCGGAAGCGACGCCGCTTGGACCGGGTTGGCTCTGGGCGCTCATCGGCACGGCGTTGTTAATGCTGGGCTGGCGGCGCGAAGGCGGCTAACGCCGGCTGCTCACTTCGTCGACGTGCTTCAACAGATCAGCGGGATCGTCATAGACGCGGAGCGCGCCCGAGAGTGCGAGTTCGTCTGCGCCATAGCCGCCGCTCAACAGGCCAACACCGAGCGCACGACAGCGTTGCGCGGCAAGCATGTCCCAGATTGAATCGCCGACGACGATCGCATGTTCGATCGGGCTCGCGAGTCGCTCCGCCGCGGCGATGAAAAGATCCGGATCGGGCTTTGCGTATTTAACTTGGTCACGCGTGATCACCGGGACTTTGTCCGGATCGACGCCAAGCGCCTTGAGATTGACAGCCGCAGTCTCCATGCGCCCGCTGGTGGCGATGGCCCATTTCACGCCATTTTCAGTCAGGTAGCACAGCAGCTCGACCGCGCCCGGCAGCGGACGCACGCCGCCGCTCAGCTCGACATAGGCCGCCGCATGCGCGCGCCGCAGACGATCGACGCGCTCCTCGCTGATTTCGAGGCCCGTCTCACGCAAGAGCTGGTTAGTGAAGAGCCCGCCCGACATGCCAATCTTGCGGTGAATGCGCCAGACCGAAAGCTCAATGCCCTCCGCGTCGAGCGCCTTTTTCCATGCCAGCACGTGCTCGTAGACGCTGTCGACGAGCGTGCCGTCGAGATCGAACAGGAAAACCGATTCAGGGCGCATGACGCCAATATAGCTCGAACACGCGAAACTTACATCACGCCGCGGCGGACACGCGTGCGGCGGCGCCTTTTGGCGCAACAAGCGGCAGATAGAGCGTGAAGATGGAGCCGCGCCCGAGCTCGCTTTCCGCCGTCACGTCCCCGCCCATCAGCCGCGCGAGGCGTCGCGTGATCACCAGCCCCAGGCCGCAGCCGCCATGGGCGCGCGTCGAGCTGACATCGGCTTGCACGAAGGGCTGGAACAAGCGCGCGAGATCAGCGGCGGCGATGCCGACGCCATTGTCCCCAACCGCAAAGCAGAGCGCGTCTGCACCATTGCGCGACACGCGGCGCACATGCACGAGCACACGGCCATTGGGCGCGAACTTCACGGCGTTGGACAAGAGATTGAGCAGGCATTGCTGCACGCGTTTGGAATCGCCGACGCAGGTGTCCGCGCCAGGCTCCATCACCAGATCGCAGACGACGTTGTTTTTCGCCGCTGACGGCCCCACCATTTCGAGCGCGTCCTGCATGATCGCGCGCGCATCGAGCTCCTCGGTCATCAGCACGAGCTTGTCCGCTTCGATCTTGGAGAGATCGAGCACTTCATTGATCAGCGACAGGAGATGCAAGGCGGCGTTACGAATGCGCTGAACATGATGCGGGCAGTCGACCACCTCCCCGCTTTCCAGATCCTCCTCGATGATTTCGGAATAGCCGATCACCGCGTTTAGCGGCGTGCGCAATTCATGACTCATATTGGCCAAGAACGCGGACTTGGCGCGGTTGGCTTCTTCCGCGTGCTCCATGGCGGCGACGAGCGCGGCGGTGCGGTCCTCCACGCGCTGCTCAAGATCGGCGGCGTCCTGCTGTGAGGCGAGCTTGGCTTCGATCAGCGCGCTGAATGAGCGGGCGCCGCCGCGGGCGAGATTGACGGCGTTGCCGGCCACCATCGCGCCCATGACGCCCAGTAGCCAACCATGATCGGGACCGCCCAGGGCGATGCCGTTCGCGATCAAGGCCAGGGCCACAACGGGGATGGTGAAGAACACCATGCTGCGCGTCATAACGTGCTGGCTCGCCGCGACCAGGCACGCGCCAGCAGCGAAGGTAAAGCCGAGTGCTGGTCCTGGCGCCGGCGCCAGCGATAACCCGACATAGGGCAAGCAATAAACCGCCATGATGAGGACGGTGCTTTCGATCACGCGATTGCAGGCGTCGCGCGTTTCCGTGAAGCCAAACGCGTCGATTTCCTCAAGCAGCCGGCGCATCCAGCGCAGGATGAAGAACTCCGCGATCAAACCGACGATTGTCGAGGCGCCGCACAGCATCCACCACGCGCCAGGCACGGCGATCGCGGCGATCACGGGCACGCAGAGAATGGAGACAATCCGGACGGGACGATGGCCTGTCCACGCGATTTCGATCAGGCGGCGCAACCCTACGGCGAGGCGGCGGCGTTCGAAATCGTCGACCTGCATGGAGAGGACTTCCCGGCGGATAACAGAGCGAAATCGGCTGGCCGGGCAGCATCGTGGGTAAGCGTTAATAATCGTGTCAAAAAACAGGGCAAGGCCTACTCCGTTTTAGGCGCGCCGACCTCGCCTTCGATCCCGTCGAAGCCATGCGGGCGCAATTCCAGCCAGAGCAGTCGCCTCGGATCAACCGGACCCGGCAGGCGCACGCGTCCCGGCGGAACGGGCGCGAAATTGAGGGCGCGGAAAAACGGCTCGGCGCCGACCAGGATGATGGCGCCGGCGCTGTGGGTGTCGCGGCAAGCGATCATGGCCTCGCGCGCGAGTGAGAGTCCAAGTCCCTGATGCTGCTCGCCCGGATCGACCGCCAAGGGTCCGAGAAAGAAGGCCGGCTGGCCTGCCACGACATGATAGATGCGGCAGACGCCGACCAGGTTCTCCCCGTCGAGCGCCACACGCGACAGGCTTGCGTCGAGCACCGCGCCGCGCTCGCGCACGCGCTCGCTGGTCTTGGCGAAACGGCCTGGGCCGAAGGCGCGGTCAAGCACGCGCTCAATCGCGTCGTTATGTTCTGGCCGTTCGGGGGCGAAGCGCACACTCATCGGTCGCGGGGCAATAAGGCAGTCGGGCAGTAAGGCAATAGATAAATTCTGGAAGTTTCAGGATTGCGACGCCGCCCGCCCTATTGCCCTATCGCCTTACTGCCCTATTCCCTTCCGCCAGTGCTTCGCCTTCCCTCCTTCGCGATTTTCCGACACCGCCCGTATTTCCTATTCTGGATGGGGCGCGTCACCAGCGTGCTCGCCATGCAGATTCAGCTCACGGCGATGGGCTGGCAAATTTATTACACGGCGCGCGATCACGGACGCTCGGTGGAGGAAAGTTCGCTGCTGCTGGGCGCGATGGGCCTCGCGCAATTTCTGCCGCTCTTGGTGCTTTCGCTGTTCGGGGGTCAGGCGGCGGATCGCTACAACCGCAAAGGCATTCTGCTGGCGTGCATCGTCGGCAAGGCGCTGATCGCGGCGGCTTTGCTCTACGCCACGACGCTGCCGCCTGCTTATCTACTGACGTTTCTGTTTGCAGCAGCCGTTGGCACGGGCGCGATCAACGCGTTTTTACCCGCGGCGAATTCCTCGCTCCTGCCCATGCTGGTGCCGCGCGAGGATTTGCCAATGGCAATCGCGTGGGGATCGCTCGGCTTTCAGTTCGCGATCATCGCGGGGCCGTCGTTCGGCGGCGCGCTGCTGACGTTCGGCAATTCCGCCGCCTATGCCGCAACGGTCGTGCTGCTTGTGCTGGCGGGCTTTCTGTTGCTGCTGACGCGCACGCCGCCGCAACAGCGCGTCGAGGATGCGCGTACGCTTGGCATGATTATGGAAGGCTTGCGCTTTGTTCGGGACAACAAAATCGTGCTGGGCGCGATTTCGCTCGATCTGGTGGTCGTGTTGCTCGCGGGAGCGGTGGCGCTTTTGCCTGCGTTCGCGCGCGACATTCTGCACGCCGGACCAACCGAGTTCGGTCTTCTGCGCACCTCGATGGGCATTGGCGCGGCGATCGTGGCGCTGGGATTAGCGATCGCGCCGCTCAGGCGCAAAGTCGGTCAGTGGATGTTTGCCGCCACCTTCGTGTTTGGGCTCGCGACCATTGTATTTGGGTTTTCCACCTCGATCTGGGTCAGCATCACCGCGCTCGCCATCGCCGGCGGCGTCGACATGATCTCGGTCTATGTTCGCCAAAGCTTGATCCAGCTCGCCACGCCCGACGCGATGCGCGGACGCGTCGCCGCGGTGAGCTTTGTGTTCATTTCCGCATCGAATGAGCTTGGCGATTTCGAAGCCGGGGTAATGGCGCGGCTGATGGGGCCGGTGATCGCCGTCGCGGTGGGCGGCGCAGGCGCGGTGGCCGCCTCGCTCGCCTGGATCAAACTCTTCCCGCAATTGCTGCAAGCGGATGGGTTCGAAGCGAAACTCGCGGAAACTGACACCGAGATTAAAGCGACAGCCGCTGAGTGATCAGCGACCGGACCAGGTGCGGATTTCGAGCTGCTCTCCTGGCGTCAGATATTTTCGCGCGCGCTCTGCGTACTCATGGTCATCCACGGGCACGAGACTTATGTCTTCGCGCACGCCGCCCCGAGAACGAATGTCGAGCTTGATCAAATCGGCGCGGATCTTCGCGGCCAGATCGGCAATCTCTTCTCGCGCGCCATGCACATGCCAAGAAAAGCCGGCGAAGCCGAGGCTCGGCTCATCACCGTACCAGACCAGCATCGTCAATGTCGCATCCGGCGAAACGTGGGTTTCGTCCGGCGCGGGAGCGGGATCATCTTGACCATGCGCCATTTGCGCAGCTTATGAGCGAACAAAGGCGAGGAAAAGTCATGGGCGTGCTTGACGGAAAAGTGGTGATCGTCACCGGCGCTGGCGGCGGCATCGGCAAGGAATGCGCATTGCTTGCGGCGCGCGAAGGCGCGAGCGTCCTGGTCAACGATATTGGCGCGAGTGTCAAAGGCGAAGGCGAAGGTTCAGCCGGACCAGCCGAAGCTGTGGCGGCGGAAATCCGCGCCGCGGGCGGCAAAGCGGTCGCCAATTCCGACAGCGTCGCCGATTACGACGCCGTCGCGGAAATGGTGGCGCAGGCAAAGAAGGAATTCGGCGGGCTTCATTCCATCATCAATCCAGCCGGGATCCTGCGGGACGGCATGTTCCACAAAATGCCGATCGAAGATTGGAAGGCCGTCATCGACGTGCATTTGCACGGGGCGTTCAATGTCTGCCGCGCGGCGGTCGAGCTTTTCCGGGAGCAGCAAGACGGGTCGTTCGTGCTGTTCACCTCTACGTCCGGCCTGATCGGCAATATCGGCCAAGCCAATTACGCGGCGGCGAAGCTCGGCGTCATGGGACTTTCGCGCATCCTGGCGATGGAGGGCGCGGCGAAGAACGTGCGCTCCAACATCATCGCGCCGTTCGCCTGGACCCGCATGATCGCGAGCATTCCCGTGAAGGACGAAGCCTCACAAAGACGCGTCGAGCGCATGCGCACCGGCATGCGCGCCGATCAAGTGGCGCAACTCGCTGTCGCGCTTTGCGCCGATGGCGCGAAAGATGTGAACGGACAGATTTTCGCGGTGCGCGGAAACGAAGTGTTCCTGTTCAATCAGCCGCGGCCGGTGCGCGCAATGGCGCGACTCGAAGGCTGGACACCGTCGAGCTTGATCGAACACGCCCTGCCCGCGCTCAAAGCAAGCTTCACGGACGTGAGCGCCTCGGCAAGTGTGTTCCCGTACGATCCCGTATAGGGCGCGCTTCCTGCTTTCATGCGACGAGCGGCGCTTTTGTCGCGACCAGCGGTGAATGAGCAAACCTACGCCGTGCTAGTGCGCCCCCATGCCTCACGCCTTTCGCACTTTCTTCCTCAGCGCACTTCTTCTGATCGGTTGCGCTCGACACGCCGCCACCCCTACGGCGAGTGCACCGCCGGTTACGGCGCCCCCTCAAGCAAACGCAGTGTCAATCACGACGAGCTTGCCGGTGATCGACGGCGTGGACATGGTTGGAGGCAAAACGCTTTCCACTGTTCCATTTACGCTCACGGACAACCGCATTTTCGTTGATGGACGCATCAACGGAGCGGGTCCGTTTCATATGACCTTCGATACAGGCGGCGCGAATGTGCTTACGCCTGAAGCTGCGCGGCAATTGGGTCTGACCTTAGTAGAGATGTCGCCAATTACGGGCGGCGGCGACGGATCCGAACGAGCCTGGCGCGCGCAGGTGCACGAAGCCGCGCTTGGCGATGTGCGCATGCGTGATCTTAATTTCATTGTCGTTTCACTTGCGCCGATCAAGCGCGCGATTGGATTTGACCGCAGCGACGGCTTGTTCGGTCACGAATTGCTGCGCCGGTTCGTGGTGCATATCGACTATGACCGAAGCCAGCTCAGCTTTGCCGAACCAGGGCATGCACCCGCCGCATGGTTTGAGAACACTGCCGAGCTCCCGATCGATTTCGTCGACAATCTGCCCCGCGTTTCCGCGAACCTGAACGGGGAAAACATCCGCGCCATCATCGATACAGGCGACCGCTCTTCCTTATCGCTGTTCGTTCCGTTCGTCGAAGCGCACCATTTGCGCGATCCCGGTCGGCCGCTCTTGCGCGGGGCGATAACCGGCTGGGGCATTGGCAGTCCGCTCCGGGCAGATGTCATGCGCACCGATCGGCTGGACCTTGGCGGGTTCGTCGTTCGTAACGTGACGACGCGTTTGCCTAACGTGCATGGCGGCGTTTTCGCGGGCGCTGAAGCGTCTGGAAGCATCGGCACAGGCGTGTTGAAGCGCTTCGCCGTAACGTTCGATTATCAGCACCAGCGCATGTATCTTGCGCGGGGTGGCGGATTCAATGCGCCTGAACCATTCGATCGCTCGGGTATGTGGATTCGCCTCGGTGACCCTGGCGCGACTGCGTTTGAGATCTTCGACGTCGCCCCCGGCTCGCCCGCCGCGGAAGCGGGGCTCCACGCCGGCGACTCAATCGTTGCGATCGACGGTCGACCAACCGCAAATATCTCGCTGATCGATTTCCGTTCACGTCTCAGCGCGATGCCAAACGGCGCAAGCGTGCGCTTCCGCGCCCGCAACGCGAGCGGCGAATACGATGCGACTATGGTACTGCGCGAACCGCGTTAAGGACGCGTGGTCGCGGTGGTCGTCCCCGTGGCTGTTGAGGCCGTCGCGGTTGCGCGCGGGATCGGCCCGATGCATTGATCGAAGGCGTGCGCATCCGCGCAGCTGATCACGGTTGCATCCGCAGCGCCTGGCGCCATCACCACAAGCCAATGTTGCTGGGGATCGGGACGCACTGTCGTCAGCCGCGGGCCACATTGAACCGCAAACACCAAGTCGCCCGCGAACGGCTTATAGATGCTGCCATCGGCGACGTCGGCGGGAATGATGCCGCGCTCCGCAGACTCACGAATCTCAGTGCATTTGGGCGTCGAGTCGGCGTGCGCGGCCTGATAGGCCATCAGCGCGGTGGTCGCGGCGACCGGACGCATTTCCGGCGCAGCGGCCAAAGTCCGCTCCATCAGCCCTTGAGGCGCGGCGGTGGTTGCGGTGGACGAGGTCGTCGGCTGGCTGCAAGCGGCAGCGGCGAGCGCCAAGCCTGCGGCGAGAACATATCTTTTCATTAGGGGCCTCCCTCCCGACCGGATTTCGACGCTCACGCGGACGCGGCGTCAAGCTTTTGCGAAACCGCGATGAGGCCCTACCTAGGAGACGAGGTGTCGCACATGATTGAAAAACGTCCTTTCTCCAGCCTCGGCCGCTTCGACAATGACTGGCTGGCCGCGCGCTATCACTTCTCCTTCAGTGGCTATCGCGACTTCAGCCGCATGAATTGGGGTGCGCTCAGGGTTTGGAATGACGACACCATCCAGCCGCGCACCGGCTTTCCGCCTCATCCGCACGAGGACATGGAAATCATCACCTACGTGCGCACTGGCGCAATTACGCACGAAGACAGCATGGGCAATCGTGGACGAACCGAAGCCGGCGACGTGCAGGTAATGTCGGCGGGGGCTGGCGTCACCCACGCGGAATACAATCTCGAAGGCGAGGCGACGACGCTTTACCAGATCTGGATTTTGCCGAAGGAGCGCGGGGGCAAGCCTTTCTGGGGTGCGGCAAAATTCCCGAAATCCGACCGCGCTGGCGCGCTCGTGCCGCTGGCGTCGGGTTTCGCCAATGATCAGGAAGCGGGCGCCCTGCCGATCCGCCAAGATGCGCGCGTGCTAGCCGCGACTCTCGAGGCCGGGCAAACTGCGGACTATGCGCTTCCAGCCGGTCGTTTCGCTTATCTAGCGGTAGCCAAAGGCGAAGCCCTGGTGAATGGCGTGGCTTTGGGCGCTCGGGATGGCGCTGCGATCAAAGACGAGAAAGATATTCGCATCGAAGCCAAGTCGACCGCGGAGATTGTTCTGGTGGATGCGCCCTAGAAAACTTAGGTTTTACTCACCATATTCTAGGCCGAAAGGCATAGTCCGTGAGGAATCACTAAGGAAACACCTGTCAACCGCAAGTTGTTTTTGGTCTAATCTCCCGCAATGCGTCGGTAATTACCATTACCGTCATCGCGATTGCAGCAAAGCCGCTCAAAAAGTGCGCAGCTTTATTGGGCGAAGGCGAATTTCATCTTGGCTCGGCCCGCCAAAAATTTACCAGGTCTTTGCCATTGGCGCTGATGGTGCGCAGCGGGAGTTCAACACTGCGGGTATGACGGAGCTCAGCGACATCCACGTGCTGATTGTCGATGACAATCAGCAGATGCGGTTTTTGATGCGCACGCTTCTGCGCGCCGCCGGCGTTTATCGCGTCGCGGAAGCGGAGAACGCGCTGCAAGCGTTCGACCTCATGCATGCGAGCCCGGTGCATTTGGTGCTGGCGGACTGGAAGATGAAGCCGGTCGACGGCATCGCGTTCACCCGCATGGTCCGCCTTTCGGCGGAAAGCCCGAATCCGACCGTGCCGATCCTGATGATGACGGCGCACACCGAGGCCTCTCGCGTCCAGGCCGCGCGCGACGCAGGCGTCACGGGCTTTCTGAAAAAACCAATCAGCGCGCGACTTTTGTTCGATCGAATGTCGAGCGCGTTGCTTGACGGCCGCCCCTTTATTCGCACGCCCAGCTTCTACGGCCCCGATCGGCGCCGTGCGCGGGACCCGTCCTATTCCGGCCCCTTCCGTCGTGTTGACGACAGCCAGCTTTCCCGAGGCGAAACCGTCGATCTCGACGATGAGGTGCGCTGGCGCGCCTGACGCTCGCACGGCTCCACTGCATCTGAGCGCTTGCCGCGATGCGAAGCAGCGTCCAGGGTCCCGCCTACGAGCGGGGATCATATGCGTATTGTTCTGGCGGTAATGTTGGCGCCTTTGCTGTTGAGCGGCTGTCTCGCGGCGGCGGCCGTCGGCGCTGGCGCAGCGGTTGTTGGCGCCGGCGTTCATGTCACCGGCGCCGTCGTTGGCGCGGGCGTGAAAACGACAGGGGCGGTCGTGGGCGCGGTGACGCCCGGTCATCACAACGATGATTACGAGGATGACGACGGCCATCACCGCCATCACGACAATCGCTGACCGGTTTCATTCGTTTTACGCGATCGTGAGTAGCGCAGAGGCGCGGGTGCGCCCATGTTTCGCATGTCCCGTTCGAAGGAGATGCGCGATGCGCTGGTTCATTCCGCTGGGCGTGCTGGCCGCCCTCGCTTTTGCTCAAACCGCGCAAGCGGCGCCCGTCTCGGTGGCCGATGTCGCCATCGCCCCAACCTTCCAGGACACGCTGCACAAGAAGCTTGGCGATCGCGAAGGCGAGATACTGCAAGACCGCGTTGCACGTGAAGTTTCGCGTGCGTTGCAGCGCGCCGGCGCCGACGTCACCTCGGGCGCGGGCGTGCGGGTCGAAACCACCATCGTCGACGCCGACCCCAATCGCCCAACGCTCAAAGAGCTTGGCGATACGCCGGGGCTTTCGATGCTGGGCTCGATCTCAACCGGCGGCGCGCATCTGACGGGCGTGATCCGCAATGCCGATGGCAGCGTGGTCGCGGAAGTCGATCACCGGCAATATTCTGCGTCGTTGTTCGACGTACTGCCGGGCGCGGGCGAATGGCAGGACGCGGACAGAAGCATTCGCCAATATGCGCGTAAAGTCGCCGCGGCCTATGTCGCGAACGTGCGCTAACGCAGACCCAGCATTTTGTGCGTCTGCAAACTGAGACGCCAACGCGGATGCGCGAGACAATAGCGCGCGGCGGCCTCGGTATTCTCCGCGCGCGTGGCGCTATCCATCGGCTGTAAAAAGAAATGCGTGAAGTCGAGATGCGCATAGCGCTCGGGCTCTGCGCCCGCTTGGGGATAGACGAGCTTTAGTTCATCGCCGCGCTGCTGCACGAAATCCGCGCCGGCTTTGGGGCTGACGCAGACCCAATCAATGCCGGCCGGCGCAGGAAGTGCGCCGTTGGTCTCGATCGCGATCTCGAAACCTTCACCGTGGAGCGCATCGATCAAAGCCGCGTCGAGCTGTAAGAGCGGTTCGCCACCGGTGCAGACGACATAAGGGCGCGCGCCATCATCCGATGGCCAAAACGCGCGCGCGGCTTTAGCCAGTGACACCGCGTCTTCGAACTTACCGCCGCCAAGCGCGTCGATTCCGACAAATTCCGTATCGCAAAATTTGCAGATCGCGGTGGCGCGGTCCTGCTCACGACCGCTCCACAAATTGCAACCGGCAAAGCGCACGAACACGCTCGGGCGCCCCGTGCGCGCGCCCTCGCCTTGCAGCGAGTAAAACATCTCCTTCACCGAATACGTCACGCCCGCGCACTCCGGCGCCACGTTTCCCAGCCCTTCGCGCGCAGATCGCAAGCAGGGCAAGCGCCGCAGCCATAGCCCCATTCATGACGATGCGTGCGGTCGCCTTCGTAACAGGTGTGGCTGTGCTCAACGATGGTTGATACGAGTTCGTCGCCGCCAAGGTCGTGAGCGAGCGCCCAGCTCTGCGCCTTGGTGCGATACATGAGGGGCGTTTCGACTGTGAGGGGCTGATCGAGCCCGAGCGACAGCGCGCTCTGCATCGCTTCGATCGTTGCACGGCGACAATCTGGATAGCCCGAAAAATCGGCCTCGCACATGCCGCCGACAAGCGTGTTGATTCCGCGCCGATACGCGTGCGCCGCGGCGACGCTCAGGAATACGAGGTTGCGGCCCGGCACAAAGGTCGATGGAAGGCCGCTTTCCATCATCTCGATAGCGCGATCGGCGGTCAGCGCACTTTCGGCGAGCGCGCCGTAGCCGGAGAGATCGACAACGATGTCCTCTCCGAGAGCACCGCCAAAGGCTTCGCTTCCGATCTGATCAAGCAGGATTGGGCGCTGATCCATCTCCACCGCATGACGCTGACCGTAGAAAAACCCGATCGTCTCCACCCGATCATAGTGGGAGAGCGCCCACGCCAAACACGTCGCCGAATCTTGGCCGGCGGAAAACAAAACGAGGGCGGCGTTCGAGGCCATGAGCGCGCTTATAGAGAAGCCCGCGCTGCGCCGCGACGATCGTTGCGACGCCCGTGTGAACGTTCGTTGTAGCTATGTCGAACGGAGTAAATTCGGCTTCACAATCAGCGCTAAGAAGGGCCAGTTACGCGACGTGAGTGTGGCTCGCTTGTCGCACCCGGAAAGTGGTTGACGCGCGCGTCACCCAAAGCCGAGAGCGGCTGTTGACAGGCGCCCAACCGCGCGCATGCATGGCTGTATTGGACGGGGAAAGGCCGGGCTTGAGCCTGCGCCAAACCCAGTTGTCGAGCGGACACGACGCCCTAGGAGGCCCATCAGAAGGCTCTAGCGGCGCTGGGAGGAAGGCCATGAGCATCAAGTCAACCTGGGGACGGATTCTGCTGTCGGGCGCGTCGATCGCCGCTATGGGCGCGACGCCCGCGCTTGCACAGCAAGCGCAAACGGGAACGCCCGCAGCGACGGCTTCGGAAGAAGTCGTGGTCACGGCCACGGGCCGTCAGGCGGCGATCCAAGACGTTCCGATCGCGGTGACGGCGATCGGCCAGCAGCAAATTCAAAATGCCGGCATCCAGGACATCAAGGACCTGCAGAACGTCGCGCCAGGCTACAAGTTCTACACAGGCCAATCCAACACGGCGGGTTCAAACCCGACCATTCGCGGCCTCGGCACCGGCGCTGACAATCCGGGCTTCGAAGGCGCGGTGGGCGTGTTCATCGACGGCGTCTATCGCTCGCGCGCCGCCACCGCTCTTGGCGATCTTCCCGGCATCGAACGCGTCGAAGTCCTGCGCGGCCCGCAAGGCACGCTATTCGGACGCAACACCTCGGCCGGCGCACTGAACATCATCACTCAGGCCCCGGAATTCGACACCCACTATTGGATGGATGCGACCGCCGGCAATTTGAGCCTCGGCGCCGCGCATCTCGGCATGAACACCGCGCTTTCGGACAATCTGGCGGTACGCGTCGACGGCTCGATCCGCGGCCGCGACGGCTACATCACCGATCTGCGCAGCAATCAGGACCTCAACACGATCAGCCGCTGGAGCGGCCGCGCACAAGCGCTCTGGGACATCAATGAAAACGCGTCGCTGCGTCTGATTTTCGACGGCGGCCACTCCGACGAAAATTGCTGCTACGCGGTGACGCTGCAACGCGGCCCCACGGGCGCTGCGATCAACGGCGTTATGGCCGCTGTTCCGGGCGGCGTCGGCATCCTGCCGGGCAAAGCGTCGCTTGGCCCCGTTGGCTCGCCGCAATCCTTCACCAGCACGGCGCTCGGCAATCCGGGTCTGCGCCAAGCCAGCGTCACGCCTGGCCACATGCCGCGCGAACAGGTCGACGAATGGGGCGGTTCCGGCCAACTCGATTGGACGCTGGGCGGCGGCGTCGACATGACGGCGATCACGTCGTACCGCGACTGGAGTTCGAAGCGTAATCAGGACATCGATTTCAGTGACTTCGACCGCGCCTATCGGGACGGCCTGGAAATCGGCTTCAAGACCTTCACGCAAGAAGTCCGCTTCCACGGCACGATGGGCCGTTTGGACTGGCTCGTCGGCGGCTTCTACGGCCACGAAGTCATGGACACGACCGACCGCATCCGCGTCGGCACGCAAGCGGCGACGTATCTCGACGCGCTCGCGGCGGGTTCGGATGTGAGTTCGCTGGGCGCGCCGGACATCAACGGCGCATCGCCGGGCTCGGGCTACCAGATCTACAATTCATTCCCCGGTACCAACCCGGCCACGCCGACCTTGTTCAACGTGCTGTTCTCGGCGCTCGCCTCCACGCAAAACGCCGCCGCCCCTGCTAACCCGGCAACGGGTGCGCCAAACGGGGCAACACTGGCCGCTCTCTTTGGCGCGGCTGCAGCCCCTGGCGGTTTCGCGACGCAATTGTCGTTCGCCGATCCGGTCAATGGCGACGGCCAGCAACACGATACGTGGCACACGAAGACCAACAGCTTCGCGGTCTTCACCCACGATCAGTTCAACATCACCGACAATCTCGTGCTGACGTTGGGCGTTCGCTACAATCGTGACGACAAGGACATGACGGGCAACATCCTGTCGACCTTCCCGGGCTGCGGCGTCGTCCAATCGAACGCGGCGAACACGGGCTCGGTGCTCTTCTACAGCCCGAACCCGGCGCTTCCGGCCGCCACGCAAGCGGCTCTGGGCGGGGTCGTCACCAACGTGCTCAGCCTGCTGACGCTGGCGTGCAACCCCGCCATCAACACGGTCGCGAACGGCGCCTATTCCGACAGCCACCAAGACACCGCTTGGACGGGCACGGCGTCTCTCGCCTATCACATCACGCCGGACGTGATGCTCTATGGCGGCTATTCGCGCGGCTATAAGTCGGGCGGCTGGAACGTCGACCGGTCGGGCTTCAACATCCTGCCGTTCTCGACAACCAAGCCGAGCACGGCGGACCTCGCTTTCGATCCTGAATTCGTCGATTCCTACGAAGTTGGTCTGAAGAATACGCTGTGGGGCCACACCTATCTCGACATCAACGGCTTCTACGAGACGGTAAAGGACTTCCAGCTCAACGCATTCTCGGGCTTCAACTTCATCACCTTCAACGCGCCTCGCATCATCTCACGCGGCGTCGAAGTTGATCTCACCAGCCATCCGACCGCGAATCTGATGCTGTCGGGCGGGGTGATGTATGACGACGCGTTCTATGACACGACCGTGCACATCAATCCGCTGGTTGCGTCCGACACGATCCTTGCCGGCACACAGCTTGCGGGCGCTGCGAAGTGGACGGGCACGGGCTCGGTCACTTACACGCTGCCGCTCGGCAACGATCTGCAGGCGCTATTCTACGCGGATGGGCGATACACCAGCCCATATCCGGTTCAAACGCTGAGCCGCAATCCGCTGAGCGACAACGACGCCTACACGATCTACAACGCTCGCATCGGGATCGGCCGCCAAGACGACCGCTGGTCATTCGAGGTGTGGGCGCACAACATCACCAACCAGTATTACAATATCGGCGCGTTCGGCGTTCCCGAGCAAACCGGCACGCTCGACGTCTATCCGAGCGAACCGCGCACCTGGGGTGCGACGCTACGGCTGCGCTACTGAGCTTAGGCAAATACGGAAGCTTGCGGCCGGGGCCAACGCCCCGGCCGTTTTGTTTTTGGCGAGCGCGCGCGGCTTGAAGAAAGATTAAGGCGTGGCCCCTAGACTTGCACCATGTCCCATCGCGCACGCGCAGCCTTTGCCGATCTCGACATTCTGGCGGTTGACGACAATGCCGGCATGCGCGCGCTGTTGGAGCGAGTCCTGACCGCAGCGGGCGCGACCGTCCGCAGTGCGGCCAGCGGGGCTGAGGCGCTGGCGCATATGGAAGAGCGCGTGGCGCACATCGTGCTCTGCGATCAGACCATGCCCAGCATGAGCGGGATCGAGTTGACGCGGCGCCTGCGCGCCGCCTACGGCGCCGACCCCGTCATCGTCATACTGAGCGGGCACAACGACGTGGCGGACGCGCGCGCCGCGGGCGTCGACGATCTGTTGATGAAGCCGATCAGTCCGCGCTTCTTACTGGAGCGGATTGAGGCGCTATTGAGCGCTCGGGCCAGGCCCGCCGCTTAGCCGGCCGCGCAGCATTTCCAGCATGAAGGAAAAATCCATTTTGCCGAAGCCGCGCTGGTCGAGCTCGGTGTAGAGCGCTTCGGCCGCGCCGCCGAGCGGGGTATCGGCACCCGACATCATCGCCGCTTCCTGCGCCAGCCGTAAATCCTTCAGCATCATCGCGGTAGCGAAGCCGCCCTCATATGCGCGGTTCGACGGCGCGGCGGGCACCGGGCCAGGCCAGGGGCAATAGGACGTCAGCGACCAGCATTGGCCGGAGGCTTTGGAGGCGATGTCGAAGAAGCGCTGCGCATCGAGGCCAAGCCGCTCGGCCAACACGAACGCTTCGCACGTGCCGATCATGGAAATGCCCAAGAGCATGTTGTTGCAGATTTTCGCCGCCTGCCCCGCGCCGTGGGCGCCGGCGTGAATGATGGCTTTCGCCATGGGCTTCAGCGCTTCCTCGACGGCGGAAAAATCCTGATCGCGGCAACCGACCATGAAGGTGAGCGCTCCGCCCGTCGCCGCCGCGGTGCCGCCCGAAACCGGCGCGTCGGCTGAGATGAAGCCCTGGCTTGACGCGTCATGCGCGACGATGCGCGCGCTATCGACGTCGATGGTGGAGCAATCGATCAGCAGCGCGTCCTTACGCGCGTTCGGGAGGATGGCTTGCGTGTAGACGTCGCGCACATGCTGGCCAGCTGGAAGCATAGTGATGACGATATCGGCGTCATTGACCGCCTCCGTCGCGCTGGTCGCGGCTTTCATGCCCGCTTTCACTGCATTGGCGACGGCCTCCGCGGAAAGATCGAACGCGTAGACGTCATTGCCGGCGTTGGCCTGATTGGCGGCCATGCCCGAGCCCATATTGCCGAGACCGATGAACGCGATGCGGGACATGTGGAACTCCCTGAAGATCGCCAGCGGCTCCGCCGGCGCGCGCGGGACCCGCGCTTTTCTGAAGCTTGACTTAGACCAAAGCAGCGGCGCCGGCGAGAGCGCCGGCGATCAAAGCGGAGACCATTCCTCGCCGCGCGGCATCGGCGCGAAAATGTCGTCGAGCATGGCGTCGGTCACGCCCGCGAGCGTGGGCGGGTCCCAGCGCGGCTTGTTGTCCTTGTCGACGATGAGCGCACGCACGCCTTCGATAAAATCGTGACGCTGCGAGACGCGGGCCGCGATGCGATATTCTTGGACCATTTCGTCGGCGAAGCTCGCCATGCGCGCGCCCTCGCGGAGCTGCCGGAATGAGACTTTCAGCGTCTGCGGCGATTTGGTAGCGAGCGTCGCGAGCTGCGCCTTCGACCAATCCGACCCATCGGCTTCGAGCGCGGCGATGATCGCCTCCACACTCTCGCCCGCGAACAGACGATCGATTCGTTCACGATTTTCCGGCGTCAGTTCTTTTGGTTTGCCTGCGCTTTCTGAAAGCGCGTCAAGGCCGCTTTCGAGCGCGCGGCCAGCGTCATGCGTCTGCGACGCACCGGCGATTTGCGCGCGAGCAGCCTCGAGAATTTCGCTTGGCATGTAATGCGTGGCGATGCCGGCTTCGATGCAATCGGCTGCTTTGATGCGCGCGCCAGTGAGCGCAAGCCACATGCCAATCTGTCCGGGTTTGCGCGGCAAATACCAGCCGCCGCCGACGTCCGGGAAAAGACCGATGCCGGTTTCGGGCATGGCGTAAGTCGTGTTCTCGGTCGCGACGCGGAAACGCGCGGGTATGGAAATACCGACGCCGCCGCCCATGGTGACGCCATCCATAAGCGCGACGATGGGCTTGGGGTAGGTAAACAAGAGATGGTTGAGCCGATATTCGGTGAAGAAGAAGCGCCGCGCCTCCGCGCCATTGCTCGCGCCGGAATCGGCGATCATGCGAATGTCTCCGCCGGCGCAGAAACCGCGCGTGCCGGGCTGGTGCTCGATCAGGGCGGCTTTGATCTCTGGATCATCGCGCCATGCGAGCAAAGCTTGAATCATGTTCGCGCACATGTGCGTCGTCAGCGCGTGCAAAGCTTGCGGACGGTTCAGCGTGATGCGCGCGAGACCGGCGTTAGCAGAGGTGAGGACGTCAGACATGGCGCTTCTATCCCCCTCGTTCGCGCGCCGATCAAGCAAGGGCGGCAATCAGGCTGCTTCGCGCACTGAAGAACGCTTGTTCTCCACGGCTGCCGCCGTAATGCAGGAAACAATAAATGTCGCCGCAAAGACTCCGACAAAGATCAGAAACATCGGGATGGCGTTAGCCATTTCCATCGCCGGTTCAAACTTATAGAGCGCCACCCCCAAAATTGGTCCGCCGTAAACTACGACGGCCGCAATAAAGGCTATGAGATAGCGTCTTTTCCCAAGCGCCATCCCGACTGGAATTAGCGGCAGCAGAAGGTAGGCCGCGACTAGTGCCCAGAACGTGACTAGGAACCAGTCCACATGATCACCGCATCGTCGGAATAACGAAGCTCTGGTCGCCGACATCGCCTTCCGGCCAACGCGCCGTCACCGTCTTCACGTGGGTCCAGAATTTCACGCCTTCCATGCCGTGCTGGTTGGTGTCGCCGAGGGCGCTGCGCTTCCAGCCGCCGAAGGTGTGATACGCGACCGGCACCGGGATCGGCACGTTGATGCCAACCATGCCGACATTGACGCGTGACGCGAACTCGCGCGCGGCGCGGCCGTTGCGCGTGAAGATGGCGACGCCGTTGCCGTATTGATGCTGGCTCGGCAACGCGAGCGCTTCTTCAAAGCTTTCCGTGCGCATGATCTGCAGCACCGGGCCGAAGATTTCTTCCTGGTAGGTCTTCATTTTCGGTGTGACTTTGTCGAACAGCGTCGGACCGATGAAGAAGCCGTCTTCGTAGCCCTGCAGCTTGAAGCCGCGCCCATCGCGCACCAGTTCCGCGCCCTCTTCCGCGCCTTGGCCGATATAGCCTTCGACCTTCTTCTTGTGCGCGGCGGAAACGACCGGTCCGTATTGCGCGTCAGGATCGGTTGAGATGCCGACTTTGAGCCGCTCGATTTCCGGCAGCAGACGCTCGCGTAATTCGTCCGCCGTTTTCTTGCCGACAGGCACGACCACCGGCAGCGCCATGCAGCGTTCGCCCGCTGAGCCATAAGCGGCGCCGACCAGATCCTTCACAGCTTGGTCCATGTCGGCGTCGGGCATGATGATGCCGTGGTTTTTGGCGCCGCCCATCGCTTGCACGCGCTTTCCGTTCGCGGTGCCATGGCTGTAAATGTATTGCGCGATGTCGGACGAGCCGACGAAGCTGATCGCCTTGATGTCCGGATGCGCGATGATTGCGTCCACCGCTTCCTTGTCGCCGTGCACGACGTTCAACACACCTTCGGGCGCGCCGGCTTCCAGCATCAGCTCAGCCAAACGCACAGGCACGCTCGGATCTTTTTCACTGGGCTTCAGCACGAAGGTGTTGCCGCAGGCGATCGCGACGCCGAACATCCACATCGGGATCATGGCCGGGAAGTTGAACGGGGTAATGCCGGCGACCACGCCAAGCGGTTGGCGCATCGAATAGACATCGATCCCCGGCCCCGCGCCTTCCGTGTATTCGCCCTTCAGCGCATGCGGGATGCCGCAAGCGAATTCGATCACTTCCAGGCCGCGCTGAATGTCGCCGCGCGAATCCGCAATGACCTTGCCATGCTCGCTCGAGAGAAGCTGCGCCAGCTCTTCCATATGCTTCTCGACCAGCGCCTTGAACGCGAACATGACGCGCGCGCGGCGTTGCGGATTGACGGAAGACCAGGCGGGGAAAGCTTTCGCGGCGGCTTGGACAGCTTCGTCGACAAGCTTCGCGGAGGCAAAGGGCGCCTCAGCTTGCACGGCGCCGGTATTGGGATTGAAAACTTGGCCCTTGCGAGCGTCGTTTGCGGTGATTTTTTTGCCGTTGATGAAATGTTGGATCGCGCGCATGCGCCGGCCTCCGATCGGAATGTGACGCTCTTTATGGCGTCACTTCCGACCGGGGTAAATGGCGCGCGATGTCGCCCATTTCGCCGCTTAGGTCAGCGGGGGGCCGCCACGACGCGCGAGGCTCATCACGAGGCTCACAAGGAAGAGCACGAGGAAGACGAAGAACAGAATCTTCGCGATGCCGGCAGCGGCGATCGAGATGCCGCCGAAGCCAAAGATGGCCGCGACGATCGCGACCACGAAAAAGATCAATGCCCAGCTCAACATGTTGTTTTCCTCTCCAAACCGAGCGCGAGATTTGCGCTGTTCCTTGAACGCATTTTTTGAGCGCGAAGTTCCGCTTATGGTTAGTGGACGCGGTATTTCTCGCGCGCCTTCTCCTTTTCCACGGGCCACAATTCGCCGTCCAAGCCTTGCACGATCCAGTCGCCGGGCTGGGCGAGCTGCGGTCCCTCAAGCGTCTCAACCATCACGGCGTGATCGAGCGTGAAATAGCGGAGCTTCACGTCCGTGCGTTTGCGGAAGAGGCCTTTGCCGGCGCGTTTGTAAGTGCGGTTGAACAAATCCTTGCGCACGACAGCGACGTCGCGCGGACCGTACGCGACGACCATGTCCTCTCCCTTGCGGGCTTTCAGGACACCATGCTTGGTGACCACTTCGCAGTCTTCGCGAGCGACCCATGCGCGGACTTGCTCATCCCCGGTGGGACGCGTTTCATGCCAAGTGACTTTCTCTGGTGGCTTGTCGAGTGTGGGAATGGGCGGCGCTTTAGGCCCGCGGGAGCGGAACAGATTCTCGAACATCTTACGGCCTCACAAGACGCTTTCGCCACGGAACGCGCGGATCACAAAGCTGATGACCAGCAATGCTAAGAACAGAAGGAAGAGAAGCTTTGCGATGCCCGCGGCTAAACCGGCGAGCGCAAAGAAGCCGAAATAGCCCGCGATGAGCGCCAAGACGATAAAAGCCAGAGCCCAGCCAAGCATTGTAATCTCCAGGGTTGATGTCCATGTCGGAACGCGAGCTTCGCTATGGGGTTCCGCTGCCGCAAAGACGCCACGGAACCGGCGCCTTGCGAGGCTGTTTATCGTCGCGGTGGGTTGTCACCTGACAAGATGGAGGGAAATCCATGTCCAAGGGCTTTGAATTTGGCTCGGCCGAACGCCGAAATGGCGCAGCGCGCTCGGCGTTGAAATCGAGTGCAACCGACGTGCTGGATGATCTTGAGGAATTGCGCGACGACGCGGTGCGTCTCGCCGAAGCGGCGCGCCGGGCGGCGCGTGCGGAAGTCGAGGCGGCGACGGCGCGTGTCACGCGTTTGCGGCGTCAGGTGCGCGATCGCGCTCGCGGTGAAGTGCGGCATCTCTCGCAAAATGTGCGCGAAAAGCCGACGCAAGCTTTGGCGCTCGCCATCGGTATTGGCATTCTGATCGGCATCGCCTGGAAGCGCTGATCAGTCGGCGGGCGCCGGAAGCGGCGGAATATCGATCCACAGCAGGAATGGGCGCGTGGTGCTGCGACCGAGCTGCGCGCCCAATTGGCGCGCAAACGCATCGATGAGCCGCGCGCCGGGCGTCGTTTCCAGGCTCACGTCCGCATCGGCGTAGAGCGCAATGCGCGAGCGCCCGTCTTCGTCCTGGCGGAGCGCCAAGCGGAAGTCGCCGCCGTTTTCGCCTAACGCGTCGAGCGCCGCGGAAATGCTCTCGCCGACCAGGAAGGTGAGCGGCACGGCGCGATCGACGTCCGCGCGCGCTTCGCCGATATCGAGCACGAGAGCTATTTTCTGCGCCACGGCTCCCCGCGCTTGAATCAACTGACGTGCGATCTCGGCCACCAGATCGTCTAGGCGCAATTCACGTAATTCACCGCTGGCGTAGATGCGCTGGTGCACAAGCGCCAGCAGCTGCACGCGATCTTGTGCGCGGGCCAAACCACGCGCCTCTGAATCGTTCCGGGCTGAGCGCGCCTGGATCGACAGCAGGCTCGCGACCATTTGCAGATTGTTCTTCACGCGGTGATGGATTTCCCGCAGCAGCGCGCGTTCCTCGGCCAAAGCATCGACAAGGCGCGCCTCCCGGCCTTTGAGCGTCTTGGCCATGGCGGCGATAGTGCGGCGAAGGCTGCGGATTTCTTCAGGCGCGCTGGCAAGGTTTTCCGTCTCCTGTACATCCTCGCCGCGCGCAAAGCCCCGCGCCGCGCTTTCGAGCGTCGAGAGGGGGCGCGCGACGTAAATCTCGATCGCGAACCATCCTGCGGCGATGGCCAGAATCCAAATCAGGAGCGGCGCGGCGACCGAGGCCGCATAGCCCCCTACGCGTTGCCAATAGGGCTCGGACGCCGGCCACGACATCACGATGTATAAATCTGGCGCGCTCAGCGGCGCGACCACGGCATCGCCATCAACAACCGGCAGATAGGACATGTCCGTACGCCGATGATGCGCGAATTGTTCGGCCGTCGGCAAAGAGGGTGGCGTCTGGCCCGAGATTGGCGACGAGGACAAGATCAAATTGCCGTTCGTATCCACCAGCGCAATCCGCGCGCCGCTCTCCGCTTGCGACCGATCCAGCACTTGACGCAGCAGGTTGAGGCGCACCGCGCCACTGACGAAACCGACCCTACGGCCGTTGTCATCCTTCAAGGGCTGAATGGCCGCAACCACGGGTCCGTTGGCGAGCCGCGCACGCTCGACATAGCCCATGGTGAAATCGTTTCGCTCCATGGCGACGCGGCGGAGATTGCTCTGGGGCCCGCGCGTCCCCTGCGGCACGGCAGGCACGGAGCAGAGAATTTGGCCGTCCTCGGACGTCACCGCGATGGAGGCGAAGAATGCATATTCTGTCGCCACCCCGCCCAGCCAACGCTGACAATCCGCCGCGCGTGCGCGCCGCAAGTCGGGCGATGTCGCGAGCACGCGCAAGAGCTCGCGTGTTTGATCGACGATGGCGCGTTCGGGCGCCATGGTTTGCAGCGCGCGCCGGGTCAGCACGTCTTCATAGCTTGCCTGGCGAAGCTGGACAGCGTTGAGCCCCACCTGCATGGCGATGGCGCCAGCCGGCAGCATGGCGATGCCCAGCAGCAGCGCCATGCGCCCGCGCATTGATTGAAGCGTCAATGCTCGCGGCAATAATCGGAAAATACGTTCGCTGGGCGCCTTCAAACGCTCGCCGTGTCCTGAACAACCACCGTGTCGGCGAAGACGGATTGGTCGTCAGTGTCAAGCCCAAGCAATTCGGTCAGCTTGCGCCGCGCCCGGTTCACCCGGCTCTTGATCGTCCCCACCGCACAGCCGCAGATTTCCGCCGCCTCCTCGTAGGAGCAACCCGAGGCGCCGACCAGGGTCAGCACTTCGCGATGGTCCGGCTGCAATTGCTGGAAAGCGAACTTGAAGTCCTCAAGATCAACCGACCCGTCCTGCTCAGGCCGAACGGCGAGACGCGCGGCTAGGCGGCCCTCCGCATCTTCCACTTCGCGCTTCGCCTTGCGAAGTTGCGAATAATAATGGTTGCGCAGGATCGTGAAGAGCCACGCGCGGAGGTTCGTGCCCGGCTCAAAGCGCTCGACATTGGCCAGCGCCTTCACCAGCGTGTCCTGAACCAGGTCGTCAGCTTGGGCTGGATTGTGCGCCAGCGAACGGGCGAACGCCCGCAGGCTGGGCAACAGCTCGATCAATTCGGCTTTGAATTCCGCCGGCGCGGTGGAAGCGGTGGTCATCGGCCTAACCCTCGCTTTCCGATGCGCCCTCTTTGGCGCTCAATTGGTTCAGCAAATCCAGCATTTGCTGGGGGATTTGCTCTCCCGCCACCTCGTCAAAGGCGATCCGCAGATTTCGCGTTATAAGCGCCTTCTGCGCGGGGCTGGTCGACGCCCCTGAACGGCCCCCGCCGTTCTGGGTCTTGCGGGCCTTCCCATCGGAAGGCTTTTTGGGGGTCAACATTGTCTCCATGTTGTTTTCTACCGCATTTTTGGCGGGCCCGCCGGTTGGACGCACTTTGGGCCCAGAAAGCATCCCAGGGCCAACGCCATGGGTCCAGGGTGGTTCCGAAATTCCGGAACTTTTTTTCCCAGGCCGCGTTGTGTGGGATCGCCTGGATGGGAGAAAGAGATGCGCATCGAGACGGCTGAAGGCCCTGCCCGGTCGAAAGCCCACCACCACAATGACGCTGAAGGGGGACGTTATATGGCGTTGGCCAGAGATATCGCGCCACATCTGCCGCTTTTGCGTCGTTACGCCCGGGCGCTCACGGGCTCGCAGGACAGCGGCGACAAGTTCGTAGCAGCCACGCTCGAAGCGATTGTGGCGCGTCCTGAGGAATTCCCCAGAAATATCGAGCCTCGCGTTGGGCTCTATCAGGTGTTTCACCGGATTTGGTCGAGCGCCAATGTCGAAGTGCCGGAGGATGCGATGGAAACCACTCACGGCGCGCGCATGGCGCAAGAACGTTTGAAGGCGCTGCCGCCTTTGTCGCGCCAAGCGCTGCTGCTGACGACGCTCGAAAGCTTCACCGCGCCGGAAACCGCGCAAATTCTCGAACGCTCGCCGCAGGAAGTGCATGCGCTGTTGGAAGACGCTTTGGATCAGCTCGATAAACAGACCAAGGCGCGCATCCTCATTATCGAAGATGAGACCGTGATCGCGATGGATTTGAGCGACATTGTCACCGGCATCGGTCACGAAGTCTGCGGTGTGGAAACAACGGCGTCTGGCGCGGTCTCGGCCGCTGACCGCGAACGCCCCGATCTCGTGCTCGCCGACATTCAATTGGCCGACGGCTCCTCCGGCATCGACGCGGTGAAACAGATTCTGTCGTCGTTCGACGTGCCGGTGATTTTCATCACGGCGTTCCCGGACCGTCTGCTCACGGGTGAGCGCCCAGAGCCGACCTTCCTCATCACCAAGCCCTACTCGCAAGACATGGTGCGCGCGGCAGTGAGCCAAGCTCTGTTTTTCGAAAGCACCGGCCCGCTGAATTAAAAGCGGTTTCCGGTTGCCGGAACTCCCGGCTCAAAATCGGCGTTGATGCGAAAGGCGTGGTCCACCCACGCCTTTCGTTTTGACCCCCGCTGGAGATGTTCAATGACCCGCAAACTGCCCCTTCTCGCCGCGCTCGTTCTGGTGAGCGCCCCGCTGTCGCTCGGCGCCTGCAACACCATGAAGGGTGCGGGCCGCGATGTGTCCGCCGCTGGGCACGCTGTGACCGACGCCGCGCAACAAACCCAAGACGGGATGACGAACAGCAATTCGTCGACAACCACGACGACCACCACCACGACCACGACGCCGTAATTTCGGTTCTATCCGAGGTTCGAGGCGGGGCGGCGATGCGCCGCTCCGCTTTTTCTTTACAAGCTGCGGAGGCGCTTCTAAGCCCGACCCGTTGCGGGGTTGCGAATGAGACGAGTTTTTGCGGCGGCTTTGCTGATCGCTTTATGTGCGTGCGGCGCTCCGAGCCAGGCGCCAACGTCTTCGTCCTCGACTGCGCCAGCCGTCACCAACGGTATTGAGGTCAAAAGCGCTTGGGCTGCGCCGACGCCCGGTGGCGTCACTGTGTCGGCTGGGTATCTCACCATCGTCAATCACGACGGCACCGCCGACCGGCTGATCGGCGTCACCAGCGAGCGCGCCAACAGCGTCGACGTGCACCAGATGTCGATGGAAAACGGAGTGATGCAGATGCGTCCCGCTGGCGAATTGCTGATCCCTCCGGGCGGTTCGCTGACGCTTGCGCCGGGCGGCTATCACCTCATGTTCACAAACCCGACGCCGCCTTTCACGCTGGGAGAGAGCGTGCCCGTTACGCTGCATTTCGAGCATGGCGGGGATGTCGCGGCGAGCTTACCGGTGCGCACCGCCGCGCCCTGACGTAACGGTGAGCGCTTGATCCGCAGCGCGCCGTTGGCGATGGTCTAGACGATGGCCGCTCATACGCCCACGGGTTGGAATTTCTGGATCGATCGGGGCGGCACGTTTACGGACGTGCTGGCGCGCGGTCCTGACGGGGCGCTGATTGTACGCAAATTGCTGTCGCAGGCGCCCGAGCGCTATGAAGACGCAGCGCTTGAGGCAATCACCACGATCTTGCGCGACCATGGCGGCGCGAAAGCCGCCATTGAGTCGGTCCGCATTGGCACCACCATCGCTACCAATGCGCTCCTGGAGCGCAAGGGCGCGCCATTGGTTTTGGTCGTTACCGAAGGCTTCGCCGATGCGCTCGAAATCGGCGTGCAGGCGCGCCCGGACATTTTCGCGCGACATATCGTCAAGCCGGACATGCTCTATCAGCGCGTTATCGAAGCGCGCGAACGCGTGACCGCTGAAGGTGAGGTAGTGATCGCGCTCGATGAAGTGAAGGCGCGCACAGCGCTTCAGGACGCTTACGATGCGGGCTTGCGCGCCTGTGCCATCGCGTGCCTGCATGGCTGGGCGTTTCCAGCTCACGAGCAGCGTTTGGCTGAGATCGCGCGCGAAATCGGCTTCATCCAAATTTCGATCAGTTCGGAAATCAGCGGCCTGATCAAGTTCATTGGGCGCGCGGACACCACCGTTGCGGACGCTTATCTCTCGCCGATCCTGCGCGCTTATGTCGACGGGCTCGCGCGCGCGCTTGGTAAAGCGACGCGGCTTTATTTCATGCAATCGAGCGGCGGCCTTTCGAGCGCGGCGGCATTTCGTGGACGTGATGCGGTTTTGTCTGGTCCCGCTGGCGGCATTGTCGGCATGGCGGCTGCTGCACGGCGCGCCGGTTTCGACCACGCGCTCGGATTCGATATGGGCGGCACGTCCACCGACGTTTCGCACCATGCCGGCATGTTCGAGCGCACCAATGACACGCTTGTCGCTGGGGTGCGACTGACGGCGCCGATGTTACAGATTCACACTGTTGCGGCCGGCGGCGGCTCGATCTGCTTTTTCGATGGCGCGCGCCTGCGTGTTGGGCCTCAATCCGCCGGCGCCGATCCGGGACCCGCATGCTATCGCCGTGGTGGGCCGCTGACGATCACCGATTGCAACCTCCTGCTCGGGCGTGTGCGCCCTGAGTTTTTTCCTGCAGTGTTCGGCCCGAACGGCGATCAACAGCTCGACCGCGAGATTGTCGAAGCGCGCTTCAACGAATTGTGCGCTGACATCGAGCGCGCGATCGGAAACAGATTTTCACCGGAGCAAGCTGCGGCAGGCTTTATCGACATCGCCAATCAGCACATGGCCGAGGCGATCAAGAAAATTTCGATCCAGCGAGGATACGATCCGCAAGGCTATGCTTTGTGCGCTTTCGGCGGCGCGGGCGGACAGCATGCCTGCGCTGTGGCGGACGCAGTTGGCGTGCGCGCGATCGTGTTGCATCCGCTGGCGGGATTGCTCTCGGCGTGGGGCATGAGCCTGGCGGAATTGCGCGCCGTGCGGGAGCAGACGGTGGAGGCGCCACTCGACGCATGCACGGATCTGGGTGCGCGCGCCGCCGCGCTCGCTGCATCTGCACGCGAAGCGCTCATCGCACAAGGCGCGGAGTCGGTCCAAACCAGCGTGAGGGTGCAACTCAAATATGAGGGTACGGACGTCGCGCTGCCTCTACCGCTCGCCGAACCCGAGACGCTCAAGATCACATTCGCCGCCGAGCACAAGAAACGCTTCGGTTTCACCGATCCGGGTCGAGCGCTGATTGTCGCCGCGGTTTCGGCCGAAGCAGTGAGCGCAGACAACCAGACCGAATTCCATCTCTCGAACCTAAAGTGCGCTACGACAACCGCGCCAAGCACTCGCGTCCGTTTTTACTCCGACGGTGCTGAGCACGATGCGCCCGTATTCGATCGCGCGGCTCTGCCGGTTGGATTTCAGGTCGATGGACCAGCCATGATCCTGGAGAACGGCGCCACGACAATCGTCGATGTCGGCTGGCGCGCGCGCATGACCGAAGCAAGCGATCTCGTGCTCGAACGCACCCAAGCGCTGCCCTCTCGCATCGCCATCGGAACGCAGGTTGATCCCATTCTGCTCGAAGTCTTCAACAACCGCTTCATGAGCGTCGCGGAGGAAATGGGACTCGCGCTGCAGACCACGGCATCCTCGGTCAATATCAAAGAACGGCTCGATTTTTCTTGTGCCCTCTTCGATCCCGAAGGCGGCCTTGTGGCCAATGCGCCGCATATACCCGTGCACCTGGGCTCGATGGGCGAAAGCATCCGCGAAATTCTCCGCCAACGCGGAGATGCGCGTGACGGGCGCGGCATTCGCGCTGGCGATCTCTACATGCTGAACGCGCCCCACGCCGGAGGCACGCATTTGCCCGACATCACCGTGATCGCGCCGGTGATGCTCGAAGGCGACGACGTTCCTGCGTTTTTCACAGCAGCGCGCGGTCACCACGCCGACATTGGCGGCATCAGTCCGGGATCAATGCCGCCGGACAGCAAGACCATCGCGGAAGAAGGCGTGCTGATCGAGAATTTTCTGCTGGTCGAAAACGGCCGTCTTCGCGAGCGGGAGACGCGCGCTTTGCTCGGCTCTGGCCTCTATCCGGCGCGCGATATCGACCGCAACATCGCAGACCTCAAAGCCCAGATCGCCGCGTGCGTGCGGGGTGGCGAAGAAGTGAAACGACTGATCACACAATACGGGCGCGCCGGCGTCGATGCGTATATGCGTCACGTGCAGGATAATGCCGAGGAGCAGATCAGGCGCGTGATCGACAAGCTGGCGCCCGGCAAGTTCGCCGTCGATCTCGACAACGGCGCGCGCATTGAGGTGGCGGTGAAGCCAGATCACGCGAAACGCACGGCGACCGTCGATTTCACCGGCACAAGCACGCAGGATAGCGGCAATTTCAACGCGCCGCGCGCCATCACGCGCGCAGCGGTGCTCTATGTTTTCCGGACGCTGGTTGACGACAACATTCCCCTCAATGAGGGCTGTCTTAAACCGATCGAGATCATCGTGCCCGAAGGCTCCTTGCTCAATCCCAAGCCGAGCGCAGCTGTCGTCGCGGGTAACGTCGAGACCAGCCAGAATATCGTCGATGCGCTCTATGGCTCATTGGGCGCGCTCGCAGCCTCGCAAGGCACGATGAACAATTTCACCTTCGGCGACGCCACGCGGCAATATTACGAGACCATCTGCGGCGGCGCGGGCGCCGGCCCGGGCTTTGCCGGCGCGTCAGCGGTGCAGACGCACATGACCAATAGCCGCCTCACCGATCCCGAAGTTCTCGAAAGCCGTTTTCCAGTTTTGGTCGAGCGCTTCGGCATACGGCGCGGCTCGGGCGGCGACGGAAAATTTAAGGGCGGCGACGGCGCTGTGCGCTCGATCCGCTTTCGCGAGAAAATGCACGCGGCGATCCTGTCGAACCGACGAGGCGTCGCGCCGTTCGGACTTGCAGGTGGCGAAGCGGGTGCGGCTGGCGTTAATCGCGTGGAGCGCAGCGACGGGCGGATCGAGATAATGTCCGCGACCGCGGCGACGGAAATGCAGCCGGGCGACAGGTTCGTGATCGAAACGCCGGGCGGCGGAGGCTACGGCAAAAAGAAATAGCGGGGCGCGCGATGTTGGTGCTGCTGGGAATTGCGGTCGTGGTGATTGGCTTCGTCGTGCGCGCCAATCCGCTCTTGGTGATCATGGCCGCGGCGCTGACGACGGGGCTGGCGGCCGCCTATGCGCCCGGCGTGAGCGCGCAACAGCTCTACGATGCGGCGCTGCACACGCTCGCGACGTTTGGCAAAGCCTTCAACGACAACCGTTTCGTCAGCGTTATCTGGCTCACGCTCGCCGCCATCGGTCTTCTAGAGCGCGCCGGACTACAGGAGCGCGCGCGCATCGCCATCGCCGACGTCAGAGCCGCCACCACCGGCCGCTTGCTGCTGATCTACCTCGTCATTCGCCAAATCGCCTCCGCGCTGGGACTCACGCAACTCGGCGGCCATGCCCAGATGGTGCGTCCGCTCGTTGCACCGATGGCGGAAGCATCAGCCGAGGCGCGCTACGGCGCGCTTCCAGATAAGGAGCGCTATCGCATCCGCTCCTACGCCGCGGCGACCGACAATGTCGGCGTCTTCTTCGGCGAAGACATTTTTGTCGCCATCGGCTCGATCCTGGTGATCAAAGCCACGCTCGACGCGAGCGGCGTTGTTGTCGAACCCATTCAGCTTACCGTGTGGGCGATCCCGACGGCGATTGCCGCCTTTCTCATCCATGGCGCGCGGCTGTTGCTGCTCGACCGCGCGCTGAAGAAGCGGTTGGGAGCGCCGCAATGATCACTATCGAAGCCGTTTACATCGTCGGCGGCGCGTTCTTCGCGGTCATCGCGCTTCTGTCCCTTGTCGACACGACCAATCGCCGGCGTGCGATCAATGCGCTGTTCTGGGGCTTGCTCGCCATAAGTTTCTTGTTCGGCTCGCGCTTGGGCGATCTCGGCAACGGCGTGCTGGTTTTGGGTCTCGTCGCCATTGGCGCAATTGGCCTTGGTCAGGGCAAGCCAAAGACAACATCGCCGGAAGAGCGTCGCGCCAGTGCCGAGAAGCGCGGCAATTGGCTGTTCGCACCGGCCCTGCTCATCCCGATCGTGACATTTCTCGGCGTGCTTGCAGCGAAGCAGAGTTGGGGCGCCGCGTGGATCGATCCGAAGCAATCGACCTTCATCTCGCTTGTCGCGGGCGTTTTGATCGCGGTTGCGGTAACGATGCTGTGGACGAAAGCGCCGCCGCTGGCGCCGTTGCAAGAAGGGCGGCGCTTGATCGACGCCGTCGGGTGGGCGGCGATCTTGCCGCAAATGCTGGCCTCGCTTGGCGCAGTGTTTCTGGCCGCAGGCGTCGGCGATCAAGTTGGCCATGTGATCAGCGCCTACGTGCCGCTGCACTCGCCGACGGGCGCGGTGATCGCCTATTGTATTGGCATGGCGCTGTTCACCATCATCATGGGCAACGCCTTCGCTGCGTTTCCGGTGATGACCGCAGCGATCGGGCTGCCCATCGTCGTGCATCAGTTCGGCGGCGATCCCATCATCGTGAGCGCGATCGGCATGCTCGCGGGTTTTTGCGGCACACTGACCACGCCAATGGCGGCGAATTTCAATGTCGTGCCCGCCAATTTGCTTGAATTGCCGGACCGGGACGCAGCGCTCAATGGCGTCATCCGCGCGCAAATTCCAACCGCGCTTCCGCTGCTGGCCGCGAACATCGTGCTGATGCGGCTCCTCGCGTTTCACGGGGGCTGAGCATGCAGAAGCTGACACCCGAACTTGCCGATAAATTTGCCCGCATCGCGCTTGGGCACGTTGGACGCGAATATCCGAACAAACTCGATCATATCATGGGCGGAGCAGCGGATGTCCAGAGCCCCCGCGCATTGCACCCGATCTTCTTCGGCAGTTTCGATTGGCATTCGTGCGTGCACGGCTATTGGATGCTCGCGCGCCTACTCCGGATTTTTCCCGACACTCAATCCGCCGGCCCAATCGGCGCATTGTTCGAAGAGCGCATCACGGCGGAGAACGTTGCCGCAGAATGCGCCTATCTTGCGCGACCTGAATCGCGCGGATTTGAGCGGCCGTATGGCTGGGCATGGGCGCTCGCATTGCAAGCGGAGCTCGATCAGCATGCGATCGGCGCCGGCAAGACCGCTGCGGAAAATCTGCGACCACTCAGCGACGCATTCTCGGCGCGGTTCAAGGCATTCCTGCCGCTCTGCACATATCCAGTCCGCGCCGGCGTGCATTCTAACACGGCGTTCGCGCTGCGCTTGGCGGCCGACTATGCCGAGCGATCCGATCAGGCGCTGATGGCGCAACTGCGTTCGTCCGCGCAAAACTGGTACAGCGCGGATGTTGACTGCCAGGCATGGGAGCCGTCGCAGGATGATTTCCTCTCTTCCGCGTTGACAGAGGCGGAATGCATGCGGCGATTGCTAACGCCGAGTGATTTCACTGCCTGGTTTGCGCGCTTCCTCCCTCGCGCCGCGCAAGGCGAGCCCGCGACCTTGTTCACGCCCGCACGCGTCAGCGACCGGAGCGACGGCAAGATCGCGCATCTTGATGGACTCAATCTCTCCCGCGCTTGGTGTTGGCGCGCGATCGCCGACGCACTCGATCCATCCGATCCTGCGCGGGCGCGTGCGTATGAGGCTGCTGAAGTGCATATCGATGCGGCGCTCACGACCGTGGCCGGCGATTATATGGGCGAGCATTGGCTGGCGACTTATGCGATGCTCGCGCTTGAGGGCCTATGAACAAGATTTTTTCCTCGCTCGGCATGACCGTGTTCGACGTGATGTCGCGGCTCGCGGCGGAAACAGGCGCGGTCAATCTCGGCCAAGGTTTTCCCGAGGATGACGGCCCGCTCGACATCCGCCAGCATGCAGCGCAGGCTTTGATCGATGGACCAAACCAATATCCGCCGATGCGCGGACTGCCGGCTTTGCGCGAAGCGGTCGCGGCGCATTATGGCGCACACCACGGCATTGCGCTCGATTGGCGCACGGAAGTGACGATTACGTCCGGCGCGACGGAAGCGTTGGCGGCGGCGTTGCTGGCGGTGATCGAGCC
>JADMIO011398612.1_pt1 | contig 56663 bp, 43 predicted proteins | sample 8958161 | NCBI WGS metagenome assembly JADMIO01 (sample SAMN16585339, study PRJNA669376) | soil metagenome | isolation source: Crop rotation soil | place: USA: Cullars Rotation, Alabama | collected 2011
CGCGACAACTTGTCCACGTGGAATTCTAAGCTTAGGATCCCAATGTGCTGGAAAGGCTTCGCGTGGGACAACTAGGAAAAATGCTGGCCTTCATCGAAAAGACCGGCGCGCGCGCAGGCGTGATGGCGGGACAGATCGCGCCAAAGAATCTCTTCGATTTGCGGCCGGACTTCAAAACGCTGTTTTTGCTCGCGAAGCTGAAGCGGCGGAACGCGGAAACTATTTTCCGCGCGATCGGAGACGAGATGGCGAAGGCCGGATGCCCGCTCATTTCCGCCACGTCGTACATGGATGACCATGTAGCGGGAGGCGGGCTGCTTTTCGGGCCGAAGATCAAGGCACGTGTCGAGGATGACCTGCATTACGGCCACGAGATCGCGAAGGAGGTCGCCCGGCTGGACATCGGCCAGACCGTGCTCGTGAAAAACGGCACGATCCTCGCCGTCGAGGGTTTCGAGGGCACGAACGAGTGCATCAAGCGAGGCGGTGCGCTGGGCCGCGGCGAGGCGGTGATGGTGAAAGTGAGCAAGCCCGGCCAGGATCTGCGATTCGACGTGCCGGTCGTCGGCCCGGTGACCATCGAGACCTGCGCAGCCGCAGGCGTCCGCGTGATGGGGATCGAAGCCGGACGAACGATCATCCTCGAGCGCGATCGCGTGGCGGCGCTGGCCGGGGAGCACAGAGTCACAATTTACGGGCTCGATGCTGGCAGCGGCGGTATTGGGCCACTTTGAAGAATACATTGCCGGCGCGCTGCGGTGCGTGAACTTGAATTTGGAAGGCGGGAAGGCGGGAAAAGGCACGCCGATACCGCCAGCATTCCCCATCATTCGCCTTCCCACCTTCCAAATGAGCCCACTGCGAGTGCGCATCGAAAAGATGCCGGGCCTGAAGAAGCGAAGTCACTTTGCGCTTCGTTCGGCACCCTTTGTCTGAAAATCATGCGAATCATCCGTGGCCAATTCATCATCTTCATCTCCGTTCATCCGCCTCGGCGTCGTCGGCACCGGCAGCATGGGAAAGAACCATGCGCGCATCTTCAGTGATTTGCCCGGCGCGAAGTTGACCGCCGTCCACGACACGCGAGCGGATATTGCCCGGGAACTGGCGATGAAGTACGGAGGCGAGCCCCTCACCTCGCTGGAAGATTTTGCCGATCGCGTGGATGCGGCGACAGTTGCCACGCCCACGAGCACCCACTTCGAGATCGCGAAGACCTTGCTCGAGCGGGGCAAACACGTGCTGGTCGAGAAACCCTTCACCGAAACCCCTGAAGAAGCGCACGAGCTTTGCGACATAGCACATTCGCGGGGCCTCGTGTTGCAGGTCGGCCACATCGAGCGATTCAATCCCGTGATGTCCGCGCTCGAGGCCCGGCTAAGTGCGCCGCGCTTCATCGAGGCCACGCGCCTCTCTCCGTATCCCGGGCGCAGCCTCGATGTGGGAGTCGTGCTCGACGTGATGATCCACGACCTCGAGATCATCCTTCATCTCGTGCGCTCGCCATGGGCTCAAGTGGATGCGGTGGGCGTGCCGATTTTGAGCAAGCGCGAGGACATTGCGAATGTCCGAATCCGCTTCGACAATGGATGTGTCGCCAACATTACTGCATCGCGGATCAGCCAGGAGAAGGTGCGCAAGATTCGCGTCTTCCAGTCCGACGCGTATCTCTCGCTCGATTACCAGCGGCAGGAGGGCTACCTGCTCCGCCTCGCTCAAGAAGGGGAAAAGGAGAGCTCGATGCTGGGCAAGATCTTCGGCGCGGCGAGCGGCGGCACCATCGTGACGGAATTTGCAGGCAAACGCCTCGTGCGCGAGCCGGTGCCCATCGAGAAGGATGAGCCGCTCAAGCGCGAACTCGCCGCATTCGTCGAATGTGCGCGTGCGGGAGCCCAGCCGAAAGTGAGCGGTCGGGAAGCCACAGCCGCGCTCGAGCTCGCGTTGGAAATCACGCGGCAGATGGAAAAATGAACTTTATCGTCTCGCGTGTGTGCCTGCTTTTGCTGCTCGCGATGGCGGCCATCGCTGACGACGCGCGGCCGAACGTGCTCTTCGTACTTTCAGACGACCAGCGAGCGGACTCGCTCGGTGCATACGGGAACACACTCACGCGCACGCCAAACCTCGATCAACTCGCCGCCACGGGGACGGTCTTCACGCGCGCGTATTGCATGGGCGGCATGCAGACCGCGATTTGCATGCCGTCTCGCGCGATGCTGATGAGCGGGCGTACTCTGTTTCGTGTCGCGGAGTCGCTGAAAGACACTCCGACCTGGCCGGAGGCATTTCGCAAGGCCGGCTATCAGACTTTCGCGACGGGCAAATGGCACAACTCTGTGGACAGCCTCGCGCGTTCGTTTGCCGATGCCCGCTCGATCTTTCTCGGTGGGATGGGCAACCCACACTCCCTGAAAATCGCGGATCTTGCCGACGCGAAGCTCGGCCCTGCGAGGACCCCCGAATCGCACTCGGTGAAATCGTTCACCGACGAAGCGGTGGCGTTCATCGGACGGGCTCCGAAGGACAAGCCGTGGCTTTGCTATGTCGCGCTGAATCTGCCGCACGACCCGCGCATCGCTCCTCCGGAATTTCACGCACGTTATGAAGGCAAACAGCCGCCACTCCCGGCGAACTTTCTGCCACTGCATCCATTTCAAAACGGCGAGCTTACCGTGCGTGACGAAGCGCTCGCGAAGTGGCCGCGTACCGAGGCGGAGGTTCGAAAGCATCTCGCGGATTACTATGCGTGCGTGGATTTCGTGGATTCCGAGTTCGGCCGGATTCTCGCTGCGCTGGACGCCAGCGGACAGCGAGCGCGGACGCTCATCGTCTTCGCGAGCGATCACGGCCTGGCCATCGGCAGCCACGGTTTGATGGGCAAGCAAAACCTCTACGAGCACTCGATGCGCGCTCCTCTCGTCATCGCCGGCCCGCAGATTAAGACAGGCCGCAGCGACGCTCTCTGCTACCTGCTCGATATTTTCCCGACGCTGGGAGACCTTGCGGCTGTCGCCGGCCCCAAGGAAAGCGAAGGGCGCAGTTTGGCGCCGGTGCTCCGTGGTGAGTCACAGTCAGCACGACCATATATTTTCACCGCCTATCGGGACCTGCAGCGCGCCGTGCGCGACGAACGCTGGAAATTAATCCGCTACCCGAAGATCGACCGCACACAGCTCTTCGACCTTTCCGCAGATCCCGAGGAAAAAACCGATCTCTCCGCAAGCCCCGAACACGAAGCCAGGAAGAAGGCGATGCTCGCCCTGCTTGCGACGGCCCAGGCGGAAGCCGGAGACAAGACTCCGCTCAATGTGAAACATCCCGCCCCTGCTGACTGGACGCCGCCAGCCTCGCCCGCACGATAATTCGGCGGGCCTCACTACCCTCATCCGTTTTCATTTCCGGCACTTCGCTCAGAAATGCACCGGGTAAAATCCCTTCGTCCACTGCCAGCGCGGGTCGCGCATCGTTTCGAGCGATTCCATCACTCCGAGCCCCGCCCGGCCGGCGGCCTCGCAACTGGCGCGGTGCGATTGCCACACCGCCTGCTCCAGATCCGTGACACGATTCACACGGGCGTGCGGCACTTTTTGCCCAAGGAGCAATGTGTGAAATCCATCGAGCAGAAACACGCTTGATGCACTGGGAAGAAGCGCGAGTTCATAGGCAAGCGTGGGCCCGTTTTCACGGTAGCTTTGCACGATGGGCTCGGCGCCGTGCAGCGCCGTGTGTTCGCGGCAGTGCCGCCAGAATGGAGTGTCGAGCATCGCGTTGAAGCGATAGTGAATCGCGAGGAAATCCCGAATTTCGTCCCACATCCGCGCGTGGAGGTTGTTGAATGCGCTCATCGCTGTCGGCGTCGGCTCAAGCGCCGTGTCCTTTAGCGCTGCCACGAGCAAACGCGATGCGTTGCAAATGACGAAGATTGCAGTCGCCTCGAGCGGCTCCACGAAACCCGAGCTATTGCCAAGGGCAATCACATTGCCGACCCACGATCGCGAGCGCCGGCCGGAATTGAACTTCACAACGCGTGTCTGCGTCACACGCGGATTGCGTGCACGGAAATCCCGCTCCGCCTCCTCATCGGAAATAAAGCCACTCGCGTAAACGTAGCCTCGGTTGATGCGCCGTTCGTGCTCGATCTGCCAACACCAGCCCGCCGGCATCGTCTCGCAGGTGGTGTATGGCAGCACCGGTTCATCGGAGCGCTCCCATCCACCCGCGACGGCGCGGTCGCAGAAAAGCGCATCGGTGTACGGGATGAACGGCTCATCGAGCGCACGCCCGAGCAGTTCCGAACGGAAGCCCGAGCAATCAACGAAAAGGTCGCCCGCGACGCGCTCGCCCGTATCGAGTGCAAGCGCGAACACCCCCGCCGCTCCCGGTTCCACCCCGACTACGTTTGCCTCCGTGAACTCGACACCGCGCGAACGCGCGACCTGTTCCAGGGCGGCAACAAAGTCCGCGTTCTCGATATGATAAGCCGCAGTGTGAAGGAGTTCCGGTGCGCCGTTGGCCTGTTTTGCGAACGCATTTCCCGCTGCGAGCAGCCCAGTCGTCTTGTCGAGCACCATAAAATCATCCCACGCGTAATGCCCCGCAGGCCGCCGCAAGCCCGGTACGGCTTCGCCGACTCCCTTGCCAAATGCGTAGAAGAATTCCGGGCGCTGTCCCCAGATGAACTTCAATCCCATCTTGTAAGTCGGTCGCGTACGGCGATGAAACTCGCCAGGATCAATTCCGAGAAATCCATGAAGGTGCTTCGGTAAATCCGGCAGCGAACCTTCTCCCACGCCGATGATCCCGATCTCGCGGCTATGGATTACACGCACACTGAGTGAGGGAAAGTGGGTCTTTATCGCAAGCGCTCCGAGGAGGCCAGCGCTACCGCCTCCGAGGACGACGACGTTGCGGATCATTTGGCGAAAGCTGCCGTGCGCCACCGCGCGGGGCAAGCTGCCAGCTTGCTCCACCTCCACGCGCCGCCTACTCGTGCGGGCATGCGAACTCTCGCTTTCCTCGCCATCGCTCTCGTAGCCGCGAATGTGACTCCACACGCACTCTGCCAGGCGCCTGCAGATCCCGACGCGAACGCGCCCGCGAAATCGCCCGCGCAGAACCGCAAACCTGCCCAACTGCCGCCCCCCGGCGTGGCGATTCCGGATACGGATCGCGCCGAGTTGACGGCCGGCGCGGCGGAATTGGGCAATGAAATCGCCGCGCTGAAGCTCGCGAAGATGGTGCCGGAAATGAGCGCGCTCATCCCCGACGTGGAGATTTTTCACAAGGCCGTCGACTGGGCGCTGCGCTACGATGAATTCTACGACGTGAAGCAGGTCGCCACCGCGCGCACACTCCTCGCAGAGGGAAAGTCACGCGCTGCGGCGTTGCGCGACGGCAAGGCACCCTGGACGACGGCGACCGGCCCTGTCGTACGCGGCTACCGTTCGAAGATTGATGCGAGCGTGCAGCCTTTCGGCGTCGTCGTACCCGCGACTTGGAAAGGGATCGGGGACAAGACCCCGCGCGCAACGTGGATCTGGAATCACGGCCGCAACGAAAAGCTCACCGAGCTGGCGTTCATCGCCGACCGCATGAAGAACCGCGGTGAGTTTACACCGGACGATACATTCGTCGCGCACCCCTACGGTCGCTACTGCAACGCCACGAAATTCGCGGGTGAAATGGACGTCTTCGAGGCGCTCGACGGCGCGCGGCGCGCATATCCCATCGACAACAGTCGCCTCGTAAACGCCGGCTTCTCAATGGGAGGCGCGAGTGCATGGCACCTCGGCGCGCACCATTCCGGCCTGTGGGCCGCCAGCCACGCGGGCGCGGGCTTTGCCGAAACCGAGGAATATGCAGGGGTCTTCGCGCCGGGCAAAACGCCGCCCCCTTGGTGGGAAACGATCCTGTACCGCTGGTACGACGCGACGATCTGCTCCGCGAATTATTTCAATCACCCGATGTTCGCCTACCACGGAAGCGAAGACAAACAGAAGCAATCGACCGAGATCATGAAACGCTTCGCGGAGAAAGAGGGTGTGACCATCCAGGAGTTCATCGGCCCCGGCGTCGCGCACAAATACGAGCCGAATACGAAGAAGGAGATCGCTGAGAAAATTGGAGAGGTCGTGGCGAAAGGCCACGAGGAGAAAAAGGAATTTCGTCTTGTGACATACTCGGAATTTGGAGCCGAGGCTCCATCATTGAAGATTACGGCCCTGGAGAAAGGATGGGAACGTGCGGAAGCGACCGTTAGTTTTGCGAACCCGGGCAGTCCTCAAATCACGACAAAAAACGTGCGGCGACTGGAGGTTTACCGGATGCGGTCAACGGATGTCCGGGATCCCAAAAAACAACTGACGCTCACGATTGACGGCCAGGCGCTGCCAAAGGGCGCGGGCATCATCGAGGCGGCTGACATGGTCATTGACCCGAAAACGAAAACGAAGGGGCCAGCTACCGTCGGGTGGTCGGGGCATTTCGAAAAAGTGGACGGGAAGTGGGCTCCTGACTCCGGCTTCCTTACTCGAGTAAGTCGCGGAAGTGCAGATTCAAAATCCGAGCATATCTGCGGGCCGATAGATCACGCTTTCATGCACAGTTTCGTTTTCGTGAGGCCCACGGGCGCTCCGCTGAACGCCGCGCTCGGCGAGTGGACGCAGCGGGAGCTGGCTCATGCGACGAAGCAATGGCGCGGTATTTTCCGCGGGGATGCACCGACCGTGGAAGACACGCGACTCACCGATGAGCTGATCAAGTCGAGCAACATCGTGCTGTGGGGCGATCCCTCCTCGAATGCCGTGCTAAAAAAGATCGCCGACAAGCTGCCTGTGAAATGGAGCAAGGACGGTCTCGAATTCGGCGGCGTGAAATATGATGAGGCCACGCACGTGCCGATTCTCATTTTCCCGAACCCCCTCAATCCGCAGCGCTACGTCGTGCTCAACAGCGGCTTCACGTTCAATCGCGCCGCGGCGAGCGGGACAAACAGCCTCCAAACGCCGAAGCTCCCCGACTGGGCCATCGTGGACACGAGCGTTCCACCGGATGACAAGTTCCCGGGCAAGATAGTCGATGCCGGTTTTTTCGACGAAGGTTGGAAGTTCACTAAGGAGCGGCCAAAATAGGTCGCGGGATCGAGGACGATTGACGCTCATGATAACGAACCGCAGAGTGCGCGGCGAATGAGTGATAGTATGCAGGGAAATCCCGTCACGATGACGCCATGCGAGTGCTGATTGAACACGGTTCACCGTTCATCTTCGCGCACGGTGGCGTGCAGGTGCAGATCGAACAGACTTACGCCGCGCTTCGCAATATGGGTGTGGAGGTGGAATATCTCCGATGGTGGGACGCCGATCAGCGCGGCGACGTGGTTCACCATTTCGGGCGGCCTGCGCCATCGCTCGTGCGCTATGCGCAAGCAAAAGGGATGCGCTTCGTGGTGTCCGAGCTCCTCGGCGGAATGGGCGCGCGGCCTCTGTGGCGGATTCGCCTTCAGAGGCTCGCGATGCGGATATTCGAGGCGACGATGCCGGGGATGCTCATCGAGAAGATGCTCTGGGAAACGCCGCGACTCGCGGATTGCTCGATCGCACTGACGACTTGGGAGGAACACCTGCTGCGCTGGGTCTTCCGCGCGAAGCAGACCGCAGTCATTCCGAATGGTGTCGAGGCCGTGTTCCTCGCCGACGAACCCGCGGAACGCGGAAAGTGGCTGGTGACAACTGCATCCGTGCTGCCCGTGAAACGTGTGCTGGAAACCGCGAAGGCCGCCGTCGAGGCGGGAGTTCCGTACTGGGTCGTCGGGCGTCCGTTCGCGGAGGACTCGGCCTACTATCAGGAGTTCCTGAAATTGCAGCGGGCGAATCCAAAGGTGCTGCGATACGAGGGTCCAATCAGCGGCCGCGCGGAACTGGCCCGCGTTTACCGCCAGGCCCGTGGGTTCGTGATGTGGAGCCTCTGGGAATCGCTGAGCATTTCCGCCATCGAGGCGTGCGCGTGCAGATGCCCGCTGCTGCTCACAGACCTGCCGTGGGCGCGAGCCGTTTTCGGGAACGCATTTTCCACGCTGCCGCGGAAGACGGACATCAGCGCCGCGGCAGCGCGGCTGCGTGAGTTTTACGACGCGGCGCCAAATCTCAAGCCTCCTCCAAAGCCCGCCAGCTGGCCGGATGTCGCACGACAGGTTGCGAGTGTCTATGAGCGCGTGCTGACTAGTTCGCGATAAACTTCGACGTGCCTTGCAGCAACGACCGACGGGCGAAACGAGGTCTCGGCCCTGGCCCGCGCCGCATCACTCATTCGCGCGGCGAGTCCGGGATCTTCGATGATTCGGACTACGGCGTCCGCGAAGGACTCCATGCGCGTGGGGTCGCATAGGATGCCCGTCGTTCCATCCTGAACGAGGTCAGGGATTCCTCCGATGGCAGATGCAATGACAGGAACCCCGCCTGCCATCGCCTCGAGGACCACCATGGGACAATTGTCCTCGGTGGAAGGATGCACCAGCGCAGTGGCGCTCGCAAACAATGCCGCAAGATCCCCGCGCGCCACGTGTTCTTTCCATGTGGCCCAAGGACGCGATTCAAGTTCGCGTAGAAGAGTCGCGCCACACTCGCCTTGGGGATTGAGGTCTCCAAGGATCAACAGTCGAAATGGCTGGCGCGCAGCGGCCGCATCGAGCGCGCGCACGAGCGCAAGCTGGTTTTTCATGGCGTCCACCCGACCCACACAAAGGAGGAGCGGCGGCTTCGCGATGTCAGCGCGCGGTTGAAAAAATCGCTGCTCGGCGGCGTTTGGGATGAGCCACGTGCGCGCCGCAAGATCGCCGACCAGCCGGCGCGTGTAGCTGGAGACACAGACCACCCCATCGGTCCTGCGTATGGCGCGGGCTTCGAGCCGTGATGCCAGCCAGTAAAAATCGAAGGGACGTGTCCCGCGTTTGCGTGCAATCTCGCGGATATTCCCATGGATGGTGATCGCATTCGGGAAGCCGCATCCCGCGGCAGCGAGGGCACTCTCACGCTCGGTACCCTGGCCGTGTACGACATCGGGAGCAATCTCACGAAGTTTTCGGCGAATGGCTCGAACCGCGCCGAAATACATCGTCCGCATCATGGCCCATTTGGAAACAACGAGGCTGTGGAAAAAAGTGTGGGGGCCGAGTTTGTCGGGCGACTTCATGGCGCGGCGGGTAACAGTGACAACATGCGTCTCCAACTCGTCGCTGGCGATGAAGCCCTCCAGTAATGACTCGACCGCGGTACCAAAAAACGGCTCGGCACGGTCGTACGCTCCGTGCGCCTCGCGTGCGTCGATCGCCACGAGCGCCAGTCGCAAGCGGCGGTGCGACTCAGCCACGCTTGCGCCCCGCAAAAAGAAGTGTGCCGTAATGAACGTCCGGCGCGCGGCCCTGCTCACGGAGGAGAAGCTTCGAGACGATCGGCTCGAAGCGATCCGGGCCCAGCCATGTCTCGAACCATTCATGCCGCAGCTTGATCGGGTGTCCGGCCTCGCCAGCATCGTGCTTGAGCCGGGCAATATCGTCATCGTCCGTGAGATCCTGGCCGATGATGAGGATTCCTCCCGGCTTCACTATCCGGTGAAGATTGTCCATGCAGGCGCGGGCATCGCGCACGTGATCGAGGACGTTTATCTTAACAGCGAGGTCGAAATAGTCGGAGACAAACGGCAGTTCCTCGAGCGGATGGTCGTCGAGCATGCAGGCGGCCTGTTTATACATCTCTGAGACGAAGGTGAGCTTGAAACGGACGTACGTGCGAATGAGCGGATCTGAGAGCACGAGGTGATCGAAACGCGTGCGATCCAGCATGAGCCGGACATTCGTGTAGGGGCCGCAGCCGACCTCGATGGCATTGGGGACCCGCTCCGGGACAAATCTGTAGTTGTCGAAACGCTCCTTCCACCAGAGGTTCCAGTCATCCCCGCGATATTTTGGCACGCGGCCAAGGAGTCGAAGGATGCGCCAAATCCAGTTCTTTCCGTAGCGGGCGCGTGCCTCCTGGGTTCGCACCCAATGGTTGCACTCCCACCGCTGTGCCTCCTCCCACCTTTGCGTGGGCACCTGGTCAATGTTGTTGGTCATCGGCGGATTGGATGGAAAATACTATGCAAGGTGCGTGGAATTCCGAGCACCGAGTTGAGGTGAGTTGGAACACAGGATCACGGGTTCTTTGCGCCTCCTCCACGCAATTTCCGTATAAAGCCGGCGAGTCGCGGGAATCGCGACTTGATGAATATCCTGATTTCCTCCCGCCGGGTGCTCCATTTGAGGGCAAAGCTGGTTTTCCAAAACGAGGGAAACTCCGGCTGCCAGCCGGCTTTCGCCAGGCCGTCGGCAATTCGCGGCGATGCCCCGAAGATAATGCAGACGACATTGCTCGACGGGTAGTAGCCAAAGGTGGCGGGCTTGCCACTGGCGCGAATCTGTTTGCGGATGGTTTTAAGTGCCGCCGGAGTCACGTAGCAGTCGTGAAAGGCAAGGACCGCCTCCGGGGCAAGAAACCGACGGACAGCCGCGAAATCGCGGAGCACCGCACCGTTCGTATGCTCGCCATCCACAAAGATAAAATCGACGCCCGGTGCCAGCGCGTCGTCCGGCAGGTCCCAAGAACACTTCTCAAAAGTAATAACCTTCGAAAGATCCGCGCCAGGCACTTTGCGAAGGTGCTCGAACATTCGCTCCGTCGAATTGCTTTCGTACTTGAAGGTGCCGAGGTAGCGCTCGTCGGGCTGCTCGCTGGGCCGCGGGTCGATCGAGTAGATTTTCGCGCACCGCGCATCCGCAATATGGGGCTGCAAGCTACCGCCCAGATGAGAGCCGACTTCGAGATATTCGTATGTCGGTTTTGTCGCGCAGATCGCCTCGCGAATGGTGAGCAATGCGGCACGATCCTCCACAGACGTCTGCGTGTGGATCCAGCGGAAGGAATCGAGATCAGGTGCGTTAAGAGTCAAGACGGGTCGAGAGTTGGATGATGCTCGCGTACGAGAAAAGCGAAAACGCTCACATTGGAACGCGATATATCGCGGTGATATTTGCGCCCATGCGTGGAAACCAGTAGCGCGCGCCCAGCAGGCTATAGGCCCATCCGATGGCGAGAATTGCGGCGCGGCTCATCCGCGGGCGCCTCGGGTCCAGCGCCTCACCGAGCCGCGCGTTCAGTCGCAGGTACCTCCGAAGTTCCATCCCCGAGAGTGAATTCGCGCGGACGGATATCGTCTGGAATCCGCACGCCTTGCCGAGAGCAACCAAATCGCGCCCTCGCCAGCGAGTAATGTGGTGCGGCGGCCACTGGTGTGGGACGAGGTCGGCGAATCCATTGATGCCTCCGTCGTTGGGCACGGACACCGCGACCCATCCGCCCGGCTTGGCGAGCGTTCCCGCCCGGCCGACGAATCCGACCGGATCACGCACATGCTCGACAACCTGAAACATCGTTACGAGTCCGGCAGACGGCAATGCATTGGGCGCAAGGTCTTCAAGTGGCGTGGTCAGCACGCGATGACCACGTTTAGCGCTGTATTCGGCGGCCGCCGGGGTCAGTTCCAGGCCAGAGGTAGCCATCCCCCGTGCGGCAGCGAGATCGAGGAACGCGCCGTGCCCGCAGCCAATATCGAGCACTTCACGAACGCCCTTTTCCCCGGCAAAATCGAGCACATCGCCAAACTCGGCACAGTCGGCCGCATAATACGGATTTCGCGCCAGCTCCTCGTAAAAACGCGGCCCTCCACCAAGACTGGGATCGAAAAACTGAAAACCGCACGCTTCGCACCGGCGAAGTTCCACCAGCGAGTCTTCACGAATAGGGAGGAGCGCCTCGGACGAAAGATCGTCGCCATGGACGCGCCACAACTGCAGGAGGTCCTTTCCCCGCAAACTGTCCGAGACTTTGCTCGAGGTACCCCTGCATAGCGGGCAGGCAGGCGTGGCTACTGTGGACATTGGGCGGCGAAAATAGGTGCCGACACCTGCCTGTAAAGGCGAAGAAATCCTCGACGCGATGGACAGCACATGGCTGCCATGCCAGCGTGCCCGACGCGCCAAAGACCATCGCATTCGCCATCGAAGCTTCGCTTCCCCTGCGCGGCGGCGTGAATGTCCTGGTCGAGACGCTGATTGAATCCTTGCCCGACGACTGGCGGGTCGTCCTCCTTTCCGTCGATCCGCAAGGCAGCGACCCTCGCACGCTGCATCCCCGTGTTTCGGCTCACGTCCCGTGGAATACCACGCCCACGTCTCCGGCGCAGGCTCGCGACGTTGCGGCGAAACTTCACGCACTCGGAGTGCGTCTCGTGCATTTCCACGGTGGTGTGTTTGGCTTCGGCATGCGATTTTTTGGTCACTGCCCCATTCGACCGCTTCGCGCACTGGGTGTGCGCACCGTGTGGACGGACCACACGTGGCGTCCGTTGATTGATGGCTTTTGCGACCCTGCCAAGCCGTGGTTGATCAAAGCGGGATTCCTTCCCCTTGCATGGACTTCGCGGCTGCTGGAGTTGCGTGCTCTGGACGTCCTCACCGCCTCATCAAAATACGCTCTCCGCAAAGAGCGCGCCTTGTTTTGGCCAGTGCGGTCGAAGATGCGCCTCCTCTACTATACCCGGTCGTCTGAGGCGCTTCCTGCAGCGGACCCGCGAGAAAAGACCATCGTATCCGTGGGACACGTCGCTCGACGGAAGGGGCAACTGACATTGTTGCGGGCATTTCGCCAGATTGCAGGCAGGTTTCCGGAATGGCGGCTGCAAATCGTCGGGCCGCCAGGCGAAGCGGACTATGCCAGTTGGATCGAAAACGAAGCCCGGCATCCGGATCTGCAAGGGCGGGTGGAAATCGTCGGCGGTGTCAGGGACGGATGGAGGTACACGCTGCGAGCGGGCATCTTTGTTCAACCATCGGTTTTCGAGGGTTTGCCGGTCGCCCTTATGGAAGCATTTTCCTTGTCCACCCCCTGCGTCGCGACGGCGTGCCAGGGAAACGACGAACTGATCGAGAACGAGAAGAATTGTTTGGCGACCCCAATCGGCGACGAATCAGCAATGGCTGCGGCGCTTGCCCGGATGATCGAGGACGAACCACTCCGGGCGCGGTTGGGCGCGGCGGCCCGTGAATTCGTCATCGCAAATGGAATGACGATTGAAGCGATGAAGCGCAATCATCTCGAAATGTACGAGCAACTCATCGGCGATCAGCGCCGCTGACCGAAGTGGATTTCGCTTCGCAGTTTCGGCGTCAGACCGATGAACCACATGCAAAGCGCTCCCGCCGGCACGAGCCCCAACGAAATTACCACGCACTGCGGAATGGGCGAAAGGTGCCGCCAGAGCGAAGTCCACCCAATTGCAATTGGAGCGAATATCGCGAGCATCAAAACAGGCCGCCCCCATGCAGCGGCGAAGATCTTCTTCATCTCCACACCGATGCCGCGATGCGATGCCCGCGTTCCCATGAGCCCGCTGAACAGAAAACTCGCCACCACGGACACCGCCAATACGCCGGGGATGCCAGCAATCCAAACGGCGAGCGCGCCAATCGCGATGACGCATAATCCTTCGAGTGGGAAGATGAACCGGATGTGACGCACGTCCTTGATGATCCACGCCAGCCCGCCGTGGACGCGATTTACGGCATAGGCGAAAGTGAGCGCGGCGAGCAACCAGTCGTTCACTGGTGCCCACGGCTCGATGCGGCCATGCGTCCACCATCGCACAAACGGCCCGTTGCAGGCAGCGACCATGAAGGCGAGCCAGGCCGCCAGCACCCCACAGAGCGTCGTGAGGTCGAGAAACCTTCTCTCGAGCCGCTGATGCTCACCGCGGGCTGACATTTCCGACAACGCCGGGATGGAAAAGTCGAACACTCGAAAAACCAACTGCTGCGCAATCATCATGGTTTTCGAGCACGTCGCGTAGATCGCCGCAGCTTCCAACCCGAGCAGCTTGGTAACCACGATGAGTTGCGAAGCGGACAGCAACTGCCATCCGAGCACCTGGGCAAAAAGCTGCATTCCAAATGTGAAAAACTCACGGAAAGTCTTCTTGTCGAACTTGCCAAAATTCCGCGGCGGCATTGCACCGCATCGTTTCGCCCCGACGTAGAGCCAAACCTGACTGATCACCGCATTGGCAGTACTGGCGGCAAGGAGACTATAAACTCCCCAACCGCATCGAAACCCGATCCACTGTGTGCCAAGAAGAACCGCAGGACCCAGGCACATCGAATAGTTCACGATGTCGTATCGTTGATGGGCGATGAGAAAATGAGTGACCGCCTTCATCCCGAGCCCCGCGCTAAAGACCGCGACCTGCCCAAGCAGCAGCAGCAGCATCGTGCCGTGTAATTCCGTCGGTATATCCAGTTGCGTCGGCGCCGCCAGCGCCAGGCCCGTGCCGACGACGAATGCGAGCAAGCCCTGCACGCGGGTCACCACCCGGGTCGTTGCCACCACCTTTCCATACTCCTCGCTTTGCGGCGAATCCTTGCTCTCGATAATCAGCCGTGAAATCGAGGCTGAAAGCGATGAATCAATGAGCGTCAGATACATGACAATCTGAGTCGTCAGCGCCCACATCCCAAATTCGCGTGTTTCGAGATACGAGAGCGCCAGCGGAATCGAGATCAGCGAATACGCGGCATTGATCAGCGTGCTCACAGCGCCGGAAGTGAGCGCTTGGGCGAGATGCCGGCGCCGGCTCATGTTGCTGGCAACCTCTTTCGGATCGCCGGGCGCTTTCGAGCAGCCTCCATTTTCTCCAATTCAAACATCACCCTGCCTTTAACATCCACGCTTGGCCAGCACCCGATCGCATTTCGCATTCTGAAAAAAAGCGTCAGGCGTTGTACTCCCCGGCATTTGCATCGAGGGCTTTCGCTTCTGCGTCAGCCAGGGAGGGGATGGCGCTCGCAACGGTCTGAGGCGCGGCGAAATCGTCGAGGCTGTTTCGCAACATTCGGAGCATTCCCAGCGTCAACAGACTCTCCGGCAAGGCATTCTCAAATCCCCCGAAAATGAATGTAAAGTAGAACGGTTCAATCATCGCCGGTATGCCAATGAACAGGGCAAGAATGAAGTAAGGCGTTCGCTTCGCACGCCAAACCAGCTTCCAAGCAGTAATCGCCATTCCTATGAGGATCGTGAGAATCATCGCGAGGCCGATGTACCCGACAAACTTGATGGACGACACCGGGCCGCTGTGGACCTGGCCGCTAATCATAAAGCTCTCCTGCCTGGATTCGGCGCTGCCAAACTTCCGGAAATAGAACATCAACTCGAGGTCACGCTTTTTGAATCCGAAGCCGTCGCCGATGACGGGAGTGTCAATGTAGCGGTCTGTGGTCAGCATCTCTTTCCACATGTCGGTCCGCCACTTTGTGGACTCCTGTGCCTCCAGCTTGGAATATTCATCCCACCGGCCAGGAAGGAATGATAGTGCGCGCTGGGCCGACCGCGGCAGTTCAAAGAAAGTCCCCTGGCCAAGGACCACAAACGCGAGGGCTATACAGCCGCATACAGCCAGCTTTGCCAGCTCTGGCCTCCCGCGCCAGAAATAGGCCGAAACGACGAAGAAACCGATCGCCGAGGCAATTGCCGAACGGAAGCCGGAAAGGAGAATGCAGATCAGTCCCAAAACGAGCAAAAGCGGCCGCCAGAATCGAGGAAGGGGATTTAACAACTGCAGCGGGCCCGCATAGCAACAGAGGCATAGTACCAGTGGCTGGCCAATCGCCAGCAAGTAGCCCATGCGCTCAGTGGACTCCGCTCCAGGGACCGACGGTGCAGAATCAGGATCGCTTGCCCAAGTGAAGAGCGCGCTCGTGTAATAAGATGCCAGAAATGGTGCGAGGGTAGGCGTCCAGTCCAGAATCAGCGCGACCACCCCCTCAAACATCCGTCCACAAGTGACCGCCACAGCAAGCTTGTTCGCGCTCTTTGGCCGTAACGTGCATCTAGATAGCACCCAAAACGCCAGACAGCCGATGACGACATTGAAGTAAGGCCGGCCACCAACGCGGTCCGAACCCAGTGCATCCACCCCCACCGGATTGCGGATCCAACAGGACGCCGTGTAAAGGACCAGCAATATCAACAGAATATCGACCCACTCGTACTTCGCCTTTCGGTTGAACCGCTTGAAAGCCTTGAATACCAGACATGTGGCGAAAACCAGCATCACCGCGAGGTCGCGGACGGTAAATGGCAGATCCAGCGAGGGAATCTGCCCGGACAACCCCCACATCACTGGGATCGCCACCCATATTTTGGGTCCAACGATCAGTGTCAGAGTAACATACCCGAGGATTCCGTAAATCAGCGCCAGCCGCCCGTACTGGTTTTGCCCGGCTAGCTTCACCGAGAACAACCCGAACAGAATGCCCCCGACGATCACAGCCCATCGGATGATATGTTCTGGCAGACGTTGGATGTTCATTCGAGGGCGCGCCTTATAGGCAAAAAGTTCAAGCTGTCATTAGATTCCTCCACCTGACTTTCGTTCGAACGTAATTCGACCGGCAGCAAGCGATTCATCCGCAGCCAGCCCTTCGCGGCTGGCGCTCCAGACGAAAACCTGGCTCTCCAATTCAGGGCGGGAACGAAGCGGGGATTCATTGATTCAGGTCATTCCGCGAGCCAGTTTCCTTTTGGCTGCAATCCGCAGCCGCAGCCTTCGGTTTCCCTGCGGCCCAGATTTCGCGGATCGTGTCCTCCTGTCCGAAACCATCGGGCGTCGCAGCGCTGCGGTTGTTCACGCGGTACCATCGCTGCCCGTCGGCAGCACCACTCAGGCAGCGCGCGCCGGGCATCTGCACATAGCCCTCGTGATCGTGCTCGCGCACCCACGACCACGCATAGCGAAGCCAATCGTTGCGCTCCTTTTCCGGCTGCTGCGAAAACCAGGTGATCTCGTCCCAGCCCCACACCCAGAATTTTCCCATGCCCGCATCGCCCGGCATGCGGCTGCGTCCGTAGTTATCGAACTCCACGAGGAAAGGCAGATGCTCGCAGCGCCAGCCACCGGGCGTGACGCCGCCCTTGCTGCGACCGTAGATCGCATCGGTGTAGCCCACACGCAATTGCGCCTGCTTCGGCTTGTCCGCGATTTCTTCGATGCGCAGCGGGAAGGAATGGAAATCGAGCAGCAATTTCCCATCGCGCACGAGCCCGCCACCCGGCACGTGCGCATCGCATAGCACAAAATGCCGGCGCGCGCTTTTCGCGGCGTGACGGCGCGCATTCGCGAACACTTCGGCCCAGTGCTCGAGCTTCGGATCATTCTTGTCCATCAACTGCGCCTGCCCGAAGTGAATCGCCTCGCAGCCCGCATCGAGGTAAGACGCCGCGAGAAAGTGAAACCATAGCTTCGTCTCCGGCCGGCTCACATCCGGCACCGACGAATCGCGGCCCCACTGATTGTTTCCGCGGCCGCCCTGATAAATGATGTCCTCGTAGCGAAAATTGCGCTCCTCCACCGGACGCCCGAGCGCTTCAAAAACCCACGCAGGCACAGGGAGCTTCTCCACGTCTCGCGACACGATCTCGAACACACACGCCTGGAGAATAATGTCGGGATCGGCCGCGTGAATTTTTGCGGCGTTTGCCTTCGCCAGCTCCAGTTTCTTCGGCAGTCCGGACTCGCCTCCTGCCTCGCGACCCCATTGGTACACAGCGCGACCGGCAAACTTCACACCGCAGTTTTTCATCATGCGGATGTTGTCGTCGAGGTCGCCGCTCCCGGTGAGGAGGTACATCAACGTCATCGACCGTGAGAGATAATGGCGCATTACTTCCTCAGACATCGAACCGTCGAATCGATAGTCCGGTGTCGGCGATGGCTTCTCATCGGCTCGCACCGGGACAAACGGCAGGAAGAGCGCGAATGCAAAAAGTGCGATCGAGGCAGGGCGTTTCATACGGGGGTGATCCTCACGCTTTCATCTCCACATTCGCCACGGCGGTGCCGTCGAGCTTCGTCATTTTTAGCGTCAGCGTGTCGCGAGTCGCCTTGCCTTCGATGAATGTCGCGAATTTCGGCTGCGGCCCGCCACCGATGAGCTGCGCGATCGGCTGGCCCTCCTTCGCGGGCATCCATCGGAAATCGTGGGTGTGGCCCGAGACGACGAGTTTCACGCCCGCTTCCGCAAGCGTCGGCACCCACAGCGCACGGCATACGTCGTGGCACTCCCAGCGATGCTGCGTGGGAAAGATATCGCGCGTGAACCAGAGCGGAATGTGGCAGAAGAGCACCTTGTGCGGCGCCTCGCGGAACCACGGCTCACGCACGGCGCCGCGCAGCCATTCCGCCTGCCTGCGCTGCATCTGCTGGAAAGCAACGAGCCCGCCGAAATGTTCGCTCTCATCCGGCGCATCCTCGCCAGTATCCATCACGAGCGCCGCGAGCGGCCCGCTGCGAAACCCGTAGTAGAATCGATCCTCCGGCGTTCCGGTAAAATCCACCAGGCTGCGCGCCGCCGGGCCGCGCACGTCGTGATTGCCTCGGACGTACGCGAGCGGCCATTTGTCCGCGATCGTCAGACCCGCGGGATTGAGGAATTGGCCGGCCATGTCCTTTTCGAAATGCACGTCGTTCGACTGGTCGCCATTCCACAAAAGAAAGTCGGGCTTCAGCGCCATCGTCTTTTCATGCACCGAGCGCAGCGTCTCGACGTTTTCATGCGTGTCATTCCAGATGGCGAACGTCGTCGTCTCCGCGGCAGGATCGAGCGTGCGAAAGCTGTTTTCCGGGCCTGTCTCCTGTGCACCGAATTTGACGTCCCCATGGTAAAACTGCCGCACTTTCACCCAGCCCACACTCCTCGCCGTGCAGCGATAGCGCACCGTTTTTCCCGGCGGCAACGGCGGCAGGTGAAATTTCAAGACGTGTCCAGTCAAGGGAAGCATCCCGGCCCGCCCGGCATCCACGCGCTGCCACGGGCCATCGCCCACGGCAAATTCGAGATGGCCGGTCGCGTGACGCTGCAACGGCTGGATAATCGTGATCGAATCGGGTGACGGCCCGGTCACCACCGGAGCGCCCGCAAACACGGGCCCCGGCTCGGAGCCCGCGGTGTAAGTGCCCTCAGCTACATCCGGCCGCGGGTCCTTCGAGTAATCCGAATAATTCTGCGCCGCAACCGGCAGGGCGCCCAACGTGGCTGTGGTGAGGAATGTGCGGCGGTTCATGACAGGTTCATTCTTCCGGGGACGGATGTATTGGCGACGAAATTCGCCGCGGGGTGGCAGGGCAGGGTTTCAACGGTTCCGCGAGAATAGCACGCCGGCCCGTCCGTCCGTGCAGCGGAAGTTTTCATAGCATTGTAGAAGCTGGCAGCGAGCAATTCTTGAGGTGCCGCCCCGCCGATGGCCGAAAATCGAGCGTGATCTCTCGATTGCCATAACCTGTTCTTAGAAAGGTATATAATTCCAATAGGTTGATATTTGGGTTATTGGCTGGCGAAATGTGCGGCTGAAAGCGCATTTTTCGATTTAACCCGCTGTTGAAAAGACATTTAACCTTGGGTGTATTAAGGTTAAATCGTCCACCCTCCGAGTACAAAGCCTCGTCGATCGAAGAGGGCAACTGACGCGCAATACCCTCGGGCCAGTTCGTGAGTGTGAGCGCGGAACGACAACACCCAAGAGCGCGCTGCTCTCGACTTCGGGAGAGTGCTTCCGCTCTCGGAGGTACGCGGAGCGGTGGTGGGTGAATGGCGGCAAATACAGAAAGGACCATGCTGCAAGATGCGCCTGCCCGCACCTCCCGCAGAACCTGCATACGCCTTTGCGAACTTTCCGTCATGGTGGGCAGCCATGATGTGTCTGTGGGGACCATGTGACCATTCATGATTCCTTTATACACTATTTATGGCCGATATTCAACCACGAAACGCCACTGCTGGCGGTCGGCAAGTCAAACGGCGGCCGAGCGCCACGATCTGGACTGCGGGTGCTCGCTCCCGCAATCCAGATTCGCCGCGTCTTGCGTGAGGCGGTCACGCGGCTATTCACCCACTTCCAAGCCGAGTATCGCCATGCACGTCGTCTCGACGTTGGCCACTCCGACGCGGGTTCCGTCGGCCTTGTAATCCGTGATCCATCCGCCGGCGGAGTTTTGCATCTGGAGCAATTTTACGCGGATTTTTGTGAGGGTATCGCTCTTGTCCGCAAAGCGCCGCGCGGCGCGCAATGCCAGGCCCAGCTTGTAGGTGGCGTATTTGCCGGATTTCTTCACGACCGCGTCGCGAAAGCCCGAGCCGTCCCACATCTTCATGGCGGCATCGTAGGCGGTGCGCGCCTTGGCGGCGTCCTTCGCGGCCACTGCGGTGAAGAAAAGCAGGTCGGCGTATTCCGCCACGTCCGGGATGATTTCACCCGTGGTGAACTCGGAACGAATGACCTTGCCGCCGGGACGCGCCACGTCGCGCAACTCGTAGCGGTGCAACGGGAGTTCTGCCTCGCCGAAGAGCAGCTCGATCTTCCCCGAGCGTGTGACGCCCTGTTTCGCAATTGCAGCGCGAATCCTTTTCGCCACCTCGGGGTGCGAATTAGTCAGCACCTTCGCCGCGAGATAATTGTCGTGATAGAGCCAGAAAACGTTGTGCCCCGGAAATTCCGGCAACAGCTCCAGATCAGCATCCAGCTGCGATGCCAGGTAGTTCCGACCCGCGACGATCGCGGCCGCCGACTTATCGGGCGTTGCCGGCACGGCGGGACTGTCCGCGCCCTGTGCACGCAAGACCAACAAGAGCAACGCAAGCCATCTCAGAAACACAGAGCGCATCGCGGAAGGGCACCGATTCATTGTGCTCCCTTCCCTCCCGCGCTCGCGCCGGCCGCGTGGCGCTCAGTCACCATGAGATCGAGCCACGAGAGCGCCGCAGCGCCATCGCGCAATGCCACCTTCACTTCGTGCAGCGCCGGCGCGGCGAGCTTGAAAGCCGCGACCGGTAGAGCGGCCTCCACCCAATCTCCCTCGGCATGGAGCGATTCGACGACGGCGCCGTCCATCTCCACGCGCAATGCCGCGATGTCGGCGGGATGCGCGAAACGCAGGCGCAGCGTGCATTTCGCTTCATCCGCTCTCATCGCGCCAAGACGGATTTTTGCCGTCGCCGCCTTTCCAGCGGGGACGGGGCGCGGATTGTCGGGATGCAGCGATTCGCCGGTAAGCCACGCTTCGTAGGACAGATTGCCGCCATTCGCCTTTCCCAGCCCGCGCACGGACGCAAAGTAATCCTTGTCCATCGCCTCAAGCGCGCGGGCGTCGCCCAATTCACGCCAATGCGCGGACGCCGGGTCGGTCTGATTGAAGAGCATGATGCCATCCATGCCCGCGCCCCAGGCCGCCGCGGCCCGCCCGCGATAGGCGAGCATCGTCATTCGCGCTGCCAGCACCTCCTCGTTTTTCGAGCGCGCCTCATCGAGCGACGGATACACCGGCACACGATACTTCCTGCCGAGCGCCACACTGTCGCCCCAATCGCCGAGCTGAAAATAACTCGTCACCACGAGCAGATCCACCCACGCCGATTCCAGCCAGTGCTCGATGTCCAGGCCGATGGCGCGGCAATACCCCACCGAGTCCGGCACTCGCACAGAAAGCAGCAGCGGACGCCCGCGCTTCTTTCCGATCTCGTTCATCATTTCACGCGTGCGCCGGATCAACTCCGTCATCGCGGCACGCTCCTCGTCGCCGCACGGCTTGCCGAGATAGGTGGCTTTGAAAAAGCACGGATGGCGGAAAAAATCGAGCTCCAGCCCGTCTATGTCGTAGTCGCGGCACGATTCCTCGAGATAGCGGAACATGTGCTCACGCACCTCCGGCAGCGCATAATTCACCGCCGACCATGAGCCCGTCTTTGTACGTTGGTTGATCTTGCCGACGAGATATTCCGGGTGCTGCGTCTTGAATTGGTTGTCCTTGAAACGAATGACATCATCCGCGGCGCGGCCGCCGTCGTGGACGTCGTTCATGCGGACATTCGCAAAGACTTCCATGTGGTTCTTGTGTCCGAACCCCACCATCACCCGCAGGATGTCCACGCCGGCATTGGCGAGTTCGACCACGCGATTTCGTGCGTGAATACCTCCCTTGGAATTGAACAATTGCCAGACCTTCGACGGCCGCTTGCTGCTGCCAAAGGCGTCGTTCGCGCAGTAGAACAGCGTATCCACCTGCGTGCCGGCTAGCGCGGCGGTTCGCTGCTGCAGAACATCCTCTGCCGTAAGTTCCTTCAAGAAATGCGGCTCGTTGCCGTCGTTATCGAAGATGATGCGGCGGGTGCGGATCTCACGCGGTCCGCCGGGTGCGCCGCCTTGCGGGGCCGGCGATTGGCCAGGCGAGTCGGACGCGATGAACAGCGCACACCCCACCAGGAAGAGGCGGGCGAAGTTGCGGTGTTTCGATGCGTCGCAGCGAGAAATCATTCCTCAAGGCATCCGCGACGGCGCCTTTTCTTCGTCGCGATTTGCCTCCCAGCCCATTGCAGCGAGTTTGAGCACGCCCCTGCGCCGCTGGGCCGCGCCGCGGGACAAAATGCCGATTCCCAACAAAAGACAGGCAAGAGGAATGCCGGCGGTGCTGCCAGAGAAAACAAATACGGTCACAGGATACGCCATGAACAGAACTCCGATGAAGATCTGCCTGTCTCCCTCCTTTCGATCGTAAATCGCGGCGTCGCGCTCCACCCGCACTGCCACTTCCGAAGGCTTTGACAGCCGGGGAAATACGACGTCCAATCGCCGGGCCCCATCCGAATCCTCAGCACGGCACAGGTAATCCTCCTTAATCTCACCCTTCTGATACATAAAACCCAGTTGTTCCGGGGTATGGGGGCCGGTTTCGCCTCTGGGAGTCGTGACGTAATACTTCATGTTGTTCCGGGATACGACCGGGGGTTTGCTCGCGAGCGACATTAGATTCAACCTCATTTCGCCGTATGGCTGCGTTCCCGCTCAGCGTTCCGATCTCGATTCTGGCGTTCACGTTGAACGGCGCGTGATGTTTGGACTCCAATGTGTCATTCATCATCATTGCCTTGAATGACGAGCACCTCGCACGATGCCCAACCGTTTCATACCACCCGCTGGACGCGCGTGCGCCAGGCGAAGGAGGCGTCTGACGATGGGCGGCTGGCGCTGGCGGAGCTTTGCGAGGCGTACTACGAGCCGGTCGTGGCTTTTCTGCGCTACGAGCTGCGCGACCCGGGAGCGGCGCGTGAGCTGAGCCACGCGTTTTTCGAGGAAATCCTCGAAGGCGGGCGCATTCAAAGCGCAGACCCGTCACGCGGGCGGTTCCGCTCGTATCTGCTTGGCGCGGTGAAGCACTTTGCGGCGCATCATCGCCAGGCCGCCGCACGGTTGAAACGCGGCGGTGGAATGGAAGCTGTATCGTTGGACGACGCCGAAGTGACCGCCGTTCCCGATGCGGTGATCTCGCCGGACGCGGCATTCGAGCGTCAATGGGCGCTGACGGTCCTCGCACGCGCGCTGGAGAATCTCGAAACGGAATGCGCCACCGCAGGACGGACGGCATTTTTTGAAAACGTGAAATCGCTGCTCACCGGCGACGCCGACCACGGCGCCCAGGCGCAGATCGCCAAGGCCTGTGGGATGAACGTGGCCGCTCTGCGAATGGCGGTACATCGGTTGCGCAGGCGTTTGCGGGATTTTGTGAAGGCCGAAGTCGCCGGAACCCTCGACGACCCGGGAATGGTGCAGGAGGAAATGCAGGCCCTCTTCGCGGCGCTCGGCGGGTAGGAAATGCGCGGAGGCGCTGACAAAAGATTTACACCGGCGGTGTTATGTTTTCCGTGCCGCATGCCAGTATCCAGCAATGAGCGAAGCCTCGGCCAACACGAATCATTGCTCGCAGTGCGGCACAGTCCTTCCTGGCGCCACGCAAGGGCTCTGCCCCCGGTGCCTCATGGCGCACGTGGTGCAGCCGACGCACGTGGATGGCGCGGACTCGCAATCGCCGATTCCGCCCGAGGAACTCGCGCCGCTTTTTCCGCAACTCGAAATCCTGCAATGCCTCGGCCGCGGTGGCATGGGGGTCGTTTACAAGGCGCGGCAAAAGTCGCTGAACCGCCCGGTCGCGTTGAAGCTCCTCGCACCGGAGCGCGCGGGTGACGCGGAATTTGCATCGCGCTTTGCCCGCGAGGCACAGGCGCTCGCGGCACTAAATCATCCGAACATCGTCTCAGTGTATGATTTCGGCGAAGCGGGCGGGTTTTACTATCTGCTGATGGAGTTTGTGGACGGCGTGAACCTACGGCAGCGCCTGCGGGCGAAGCGTCTCACGCCAAAGGAAGCCTTGAGCATCGTGCCATTCGTCTGTGACGCGCTCCAATGCGCGCACGACCACGGCATTGTGCACCGGGACATCAAGCCGGAGAACATGCTCATCGATCGGACGGGCATCGTGAAAATCGCGGACTTCGGCATCGCAAAGATGATGGGAGATGGGACGGCCGGACCCGATGGCGTGACAGGAACCTGGGCCGGCGGGACTCTCGGCGGCGCGGGCACTCCCGCCTACGCCGCCCCGGAGCAGCGTGAGGGGAACGGCACCGCGGACCATCGGGCGGACATCTATTCGCTGGGAGCTGTGTTTTACGAAATGCTCACCGGCGAGCGGCCCAAGGATCGCCTGGAGCCGCCATCCCGCCGCGTGGAGGTGGATGTGCGCATCGACGAAATCGTGCTGCGGGCGCTGGAGAAATCGCCGGAAATGCGCTTTGCCACAATGGCGGAATTTCGAACGCAGGTGGAATCGGTTCGTTCGTCCGTGGTGTCGAACACCCGCTGGTCGCCGGTGAGGTGGGCCGCGATCATCATCGTCGCGCTGGCGGTCGGCGGCCTGGCTTATACGACTTATCAGGATGGCAGGCGAAAGCCCGTCCGCGGACCTTTGATTTTTCAGCCTGCAGCCGCCGCACCGGAGAAGATGCCGGCCACGCTCGACGAAGCCGTCTTACGACTCGAATCGACTTTTGCCGCGCTTCTGATGGAGGAACGCGCCGCGGCCCTGGAGACGACGTCCGACGCGCCGGATGACCTCCAGGGCCGCGAGCTGCGAATGCTCGATCTCCGCCAACGCACGAAAAATCTGGAGCGCCTCATCGAGAAGCTGGCGGCGCCCGCAACGCCACAACCAACGGTTACGACACAACGAAGATGAAAACCACAAATACACGTATCGCGCTCGCGAGTTCCGCGGCCTCACTGCTCGCCGCAATCGCCCTTCACGCACAAACGGCGCCGCCGAGCACGAAACCGCCCGCGCCCAACAGCTTCTCAGCATTTCCGGGTGGCGCGACGGCGACACCGGATTCCGGCCTGGCCACGAAGGGGCTCCTTTACCAATATACCACGTCAGACGCGGTGAACACGGTCGCTAGTTCCCCCGACGGAATGCTCATCGCGATCGCATCAGGCAGTTCGGCGGTGCAGATTCTCGAAGGCGCGACCGGCAAGGCGATTCTCTCGCTGAAGGTCGTTGCCGCCGACGAGGAAACGCTCCTCGCCGAGACGAAGCGCACCCCGTCCTTTGAAGTGAAGGCGCTCGCATTTTCTCCTGACGGCGGCGTCCTGGCTGTTGGAACGAGCGTCGGGCAGGTGAAGTTGTTCGACGCGAAGACAGGAAAACAGACGGTGTCGCTCGATGACGCAAAGGCGAAGGCTGAAGACAGGAATACGCCGGGGCGGCTGAAGCAGATTTCGCGGGCGATCGGCAGTGTGGCGTCGCTTTCGTTTTCGCCGGATGGAAAGCAGCTCGCGGTGTCCGGGGAAACCATCGACAGGGAGCCGTTCGATCTGAACGCAAACGAACGGCTTTCGCGAGCGGTCTCGGGCCCGGGGCGGCTGAAGATCTACGACGCAAACAACGGGACGCTCCTTCACGATCTCGATGGCCACAGCCACACCGAGGGAATCGCATTTTCCTCCGACGGCAATCTGCTCGCGAGCGCGGGGCGCTGGGAGGACGCGGGCGCCAGCGGGACGGGAGTGATTTTGTGGAATGCGCAGAAAGGCGACAAGGTTCGCGTCATTGAGACCGACGCGAACGGCGGTACACGCGACGTCGCGTTCTCGCCGGACGGCAGACGGCTCGTGATTAGCACGCAGCAGTTCAACAAGGAGACCGACAAGGGCAGCGGCACCGTCATCCTGGCCGACACGGGAACCGGCGTCGTCGAATGGCAGACCAAGGTTTCGAAATCGGCGAAGGCCGCGTTCACGGGCGACGGCAAATATGTGGTCGCGCTTTCCGACGGGCAGGTCGTGCGGTTCTACGACAGCGATTCCGGGGTCAGGCTGTTTAAGATACAGGCGGCGGAATTTCCGCAGGGTGGCAGGTGGGTCGAATTTTCGATCCCGTCGCAAGGCGAGAAGCTCGTGCTCGCAGGTGTGGACAAAGAAGGGCATGGAAATGTCACGACCTGGAGCCTGAAGACGCTCGGCGACCCGGCGAATAAAGCGTTATTCGCGCCGGGAGCCGGTATTACCTACAGCGGTCGTTTTTCGGCAACTGAGACCTCGGTTGCAAGGGAACCGAGCCCGGTAGGCAACGTGCGGCCAGCCACGAAAGAATTGCCACCCGTGGATCCGGCTTCAACGCCAACGGGAATTCTCGAACTGCCGCCCGGAAGTGCTGACGCGACTCCGCCACCTGTCGCGCTTGCCCCGTCCCCTGCTGGAATTCAAGGAATCGGTGGGCCACCGCTGCCGCCACCCGCACTCACCCCGCCGGCGACAGCCGGTGCGCCTTTCCCTCCCACGCCCACGGCGGCTCCCGTGCCCCCCCTGCCGGCACCTGCACTCACCCCGCCGGCGAAACCCGGTGCGCCGCTGACAGCCCCGCCAACGGCGGTTCCTGCACCGACGCGTGCCGGGAACACAGGCCTCCGGCCCGGATCGCGAGTGGCGTGGGAAAGCAAGCCAGCGCCAAACACTCCCAGGTCGGCTCAAATATCTCCTTATGTGGCCGTCGCACCAGCGCCTGGCGCGCCGCCGGCTGTGGGGATTCCCGGTATGCGGACCGCCCCAGCGGCTGCAGCTGCATCGGTGCCTGGAGGCATGTCTCGCCCCGAGGACGGCTATTCACCCGCGACAGTTCGCGTAGCGCCCGCCGTCCGCACCGGGCGTGACATTATCCGCGAGACGAAGCTCAAGGTCCTGCAAAAACACCTCGAGGAGACCCTCAATGAGAGCTTCCGGCTGGAGAGAGCCGCGCTGTCCGACGAACCGGATGAGCGAGTAAAAACCGAAGCAAAAGCGAAGGCGATGAAGGACTTCGCCGGCAAACTGGAGGCGGAAATTCAATCACTCTCAAGCCAGGCCCCACCCGTCGGCGCAAGGGTGCTGACTGATCCAGCCGATCCCGGGCAGGAAGGGATGTACGTTCGCGAATGGAAGGTCCGTCCCAACTTCTTCCAAAAAGGGCTTCCCGCGCTGGACTTTCTAAAGTGGAAAGGCGTCACCTTCGGAGAAGGCGCGTCCGCGACTTACAGCCCGGGGAAAGGGCTCATCGTCAAGAACACGCCTGAGCAGCTCCAACTGGTGGAAAACCTGGTGGAGACTCTGCTCAGCCCGACCAGCACAACGGAAAATGGCGTGAGCGAAACCGCGAATTCTTTAGACATCCTCAGGGAGTATGACCGCGCGAGAAAGGCAGCGCCGAAAGCCGAGAACAATCCGACTACCGGCGGGCCAATCATCAAAACGCCCTCGGCGGCGAATCGAGCCCCGCATACTGAAGCGCCTTACTCACCCGCGCAGGCGACGGGTCAGCCGAACGCCCCGCAAAACGGCAGGGACACCGTCAACGCCTGGTGCCCTGCGTCATCTCATTCGGAAAAGGAATGGCTAAACGTCTATTTTGAAAATCCCGTGGAGATCGCCGAGGTGCGTATCCATGAAACTTACGCCACCGGCGCGCTTGCACGCGTCTCCACGATTTTGTTCGATCCAAAAACGAATCCCAAGCCGGAGATTTCATTCAAGCTATGGGAAGGCACGGAATCGCTGACACAGATTCCTTCGGTGCGAGTCATTTCCCCGCCAGCCGGAGCCTCGATCAAGGCAAACGGCATCCAGCTCGAACTCAATACCGCGCGAATCAATAACTGGCAGGAGATCGATGCCGTCGAACTCGTGGGCCGCGATGGCAGCAGGCAATGGGCGAAAAATGCGGATGCCAGCAGCTACTGGGGAGCCGGCACCATCCCTGCATCGGCAGGGTATTTGAACCAGCTGGAACAATGGGCTTACAGCGCTCCGAGCAACAAGGCACCCGCCGTCGAAAAATTTTCCTCGGCGAATACCTTTGGTTCGATGTGGTCCACGCCGGTACGGCAAAAACCGAAGGGAGCCTACAATATTCCCGTGCAATCTCGTCCGCTTCTCAAGTGGACGGCGCCTGAAAAACCTAAACCTGCGGACGTCATCAGAGGACAGAGTGGAACGACACCTTCTCAGAATGATTTCGAGAGCGTACCGAAGCCTGAACCGCGGGTGTTGGAGGAGCCCGTCATTTTACCGCGGACCAGGTGAAGCTTTGCGCTCCAAGGAGGCCAGTCCAAGGCATCGAAGATTGCTGGAAGTTCCCGGTTCGGCGCTTATGAATCTGCCTTAGCGACACCATGAAAACGAACCATTTCATCGCTCTCGCCGCCGGGATCGTTGGTGTCATGTTGATTGTCATCGCCGCCCTTTTTTCGCGCCAATCCGGCCTCGAAGACGAAATCGCCCGGCTTCGTACCATGCTTGGATCGCAGCAAGGCGCTCCCGCAATTCCTTCCCAGGCCACGGTTGACGCCCTTCCGTCACGAGCCGACTGGAACCGCATCGGCATGGCGGAACCCGCCACTTCCGCCGACCCGCTTACCGATGCACGCACACGTCTTCTAGACCTGGAGCGCATCGTGAATGGACAGGCGGACTTCATCGAGGACTTGCTTGCCGAAAATGCACGCAAGGCCGAGGCCGAGCGCAGGGCGTCGATGCGCTCTTGGGGCACAGAGCAGGCGACAGGCGCGCCGGACACGATGACCGCCGGCGACCATACCACCGCCTGGGCACCTGCAAATGCGGATGGAGGAGTCGAGTGGCTTGAAGCGGAATTTGAAAACGCAGCCGACCTCGCAAAGATCGTCGTGCGGCAGACAAGCAATCCCGGTTGCATCACGAAAGTCACTGCTATCACGGAAGGCGGCGGTGAAGTCCCGGTGTGGTCCGGCGTCGACCCGAGCAAGGGCCAGGCGCTCGCCGACACGCCGTTTGCGGTGCCACCAGGCATCAATGCAAAGCGCGTGAAGGTATATCTCGACACGTCGAAAGTCGCGGGATGGGAGGAGATCGACGCGTTGCAGATCGTCGGGCTCGACGGCCGCGCGCAGTGGGCGAAGTCGGTTAACGCCAGCAGCACGTACGGAAGCAGTACCGGCACGTATCAAGGCCGGCGAAACGCGAACAACGCCACGAACAAACTCTTACTTTTGAACGCCGTCAGGGAACTCAATCGCTGAGACTTCTTTCAACCTGCAAACATCCGCCCGCATATGCTCATCCGCATCCTGATCATCGCCGCATGCGGCGCCACCGGCTATTTCGCCGCGAGCGCATTCAATGCGCCGCCTGCAAAGACTGACGCCGCGCCGCCACCGAAGGCCCCGGCACCAGTGGCAGAGTTGAAGCTGCCAACCGCGGCGGAAAGCGCGCTGATCAGCGAGTGGGATCAGCTTCACGCAGAGAACGGTGACGACACCGCCGCGCTCTACAAGGCGATCAAGGACACGAAGGACGCCTTTCGACGCCGCGCATTCCGGTCGGCGCTGATCGCGGATTGGTCCGTGCGCGATCCGAAGGCGGCGCTCGCGTACCTTTTGGAGAAAGACTCCGCGAACGCCGGGCAACTCGCGCGCGAATGGCTGCGCCGCGATCCGGATGGCGCAGTCACCGGACTGCTCAACGGGGGCGACAAGGCAAAGGCCCGGTTGCGCAATCTTCTCAACGATATTGCGAAACTCGCACCAGCGCGCCTCGCCGAGGTCGTCACCGCGCTCAAGACGCCCGAAGGCCGCTGGGAAACCAGCACGATGGACGCTTTCGCTACGTTTGCGGCGAAAGACATCGAGGCCGCGCGGATTGCCGCGGATTCCGTCACCGGCGAATTGCGCAATCAGGCGATCGCAGGAGTCGCCAAAGCGTGGGCCGAAAAAGACGGTGCCGCCGCGCTTGCGTGGGCGCAGAGCCTTCCTCCGGGCGACGCACGCGATCAGGCCCTAAAGGCATCCCTTGTCGGCTGGGCGAAGACCGACCCAATCACCGCACTCGGCAAACTGGATCTCGTTCCGCCGGGTGGTGAGGAGAGCTACTACGGAAGCGACGTGGGAGCGCAGGTGCTCCGTGAAGCGGCGAAGAAGGACTGGGACAAGACGATCGACTGGCTGCGCGAAAATCCCGGAAAGCTCGGGCGCTCGAGTTTCGATGGATTGCAAGGCGAACTCTCACGCCGCCTCCGCACGGACACCGCCGGTATGATGAACCTGATCGTTTCGAGCGGACTGCCAGCGCTGGAGCAGGTTTTTGGCAACTCCGTTCTCAACGAAGGCTACGCTCAGCGCGATTCCATTTGGACGTGGCTTGATGGCCAGCCACAGAACGAACTCACCCGCAACCTGCGCGGCTCGATGCTCAACGCAATGGGCTACAAGGAACCGGATGTCGCCATTGCCTTCCTCGAAAAAATCGCCGACACGCCGGAGAATGCATTACTCCTCGAGCGCGGCACGTCGAGCCTGGTCAATGGCGGCAGTCGCCTCGACCTTATAGACGGCCTGATCGACAAGGCCTCTCCCAAAATCCGCGGACGCCTGATCGAAAGTGGATTGATGTACGGCGCGATGAACGTCGGCAACGACGCCCAAAAATGGGTCGCCCGATTGAACGAAATTCCCACCGAGCGCAGGGCAAGCGCGGCCTCGCGGCTCGCGAACGGCTGGGCGATGAGCGATCCGCAGGCTGCAATAAAATGGGCTTCCACCCTTCCTGAAACCGGTGGCCGCGACGGCGCGCTCGCGACGATTGCCGGCACGTGGGCGGGAAATGATCCGCATGAGGCGGCCCGCTGGGTGGACACGCTTCCTCAGGGCAACGGCCGTGACATCGCCTCGCAAAGCCTCGTCAATTCGCTCGCGAGAGCCGAGCCGGAGACCGCGTGGACCTGGGCGATGAGCATTCAATCCGAGCAAACGCGATTCGATGCGATGCGGATGGCCTACATGGGATTGCGCAAGAAGGACCCGGCCATCGCGGAGCAGATGCTCTCGAGCGCCAACCTGCCACCCGACAAATTGGAGAATTTTCGAAACACGTACAAGCCCGGCATGGAGAACCAATTCTTCCCACGATGAACCGCAACACATTGAACACCACCATCGCTTGCGCACTCGCACTCGCGGGCGGCGTTGCCGCCGGCTCGATGCGCTCGGGATCTTCGAACAAGGCGGCGGAGACACCCACCAGGCCGAATACGGCAGCGGCCGAAGCACAGCCTGAAATCAACGAACCGCTCGCTCGCGCCGTGAACACAGAGACAGGCGCGAAACGCTGGCTGCTTCTCGTTTCCGCTGCGGAAAAGGCGACACCGAAGGACATGCTGGCGATCATCAGGGCCGCCGGTGACGATTATGCCGCGGTACGGATGCTCGGTGCTCATTGGGCGAATCTGGATCCGAAGCACATGTTTGCCACGCTCTACGCGGAGTATTTGAAGCCGGAAGGCGCGCCCGGAACACTCTCCCAGCGATGGACGCTTTCCGATTCGCTCTTCGAGGAGTGGATCAAGGTCGATCCCGCGGCGGTCATCAAGGCTCTCAACGAGGTGCCAAAATTTGGCGGGCTCGAAAACATGCGATACACGGTTGTGAACAACCTGATGAAGACCAACGTGGAGAGCGGTCTCCAGGCGATGCACGAGTGGAACATCAGCAATTACATGCCCGACATGAAGGCGGTCTCCGCGTGGGCCGCGAAAGATCCCCAACACGCCGCGGAGGTCGCCACAAAATACAGTCGCGGCTACGCCTCGCAGGAAGCATTGAGGCAAATTGGGAAGGCGTGGGCCGCTTCCGATCCCGAGGCAGGAATGCGCTTCGCCGCCAATCTCGAGGGCGCTGGACGCACTACGCTCGGTCCGGAAATCCTGCGTGGCTGGGCAGCCAAGGACCTCGACGCCGCAGCTCGTTTTACCGCGGAGCAGAAGGACATCTCATTTCGAAATGCGCTCGCGCAGGGCCTTGTCGGCACTTGGGCCAAAGCAGATCCCAATGCAGCTTTGGACTGGAGCGAGGCCAACCTCACCGGCAACGCCCGTACCGAGGCGATTGGCGGAATTGTGAAGGCGGCTGCCGAGAAAGACCTCGTCGCGGCAGGCAATCTTGTCGCCGGGATGGAAGCCGGCGCGACGCAGAATCGGGCCGCCGCATCGCTCTTCGAGGTGTGGTTTAACAAGGGCAAGGACCAGCGTGACGCAGCATTCGAGTGGCTCGCCACGCTGCCTGACAAGGAGGCGCGCAGCGCAGCGTTCGAGCGCGTTCAATGGAACTGGACGTGGAATGATCCGCAGGGAGCCCGCGACTTTCTCACGGGTCCTCACGGGGATCTCGCATCGCAATCCATGATTTATCAAGTCGCGCGCAACCAGGCCAGCAAGAATCCGGAAGCTGCGATGGAATGGACCAAGAAACTGCCGGCAGACCGCGTGGCGGATGCGCGCAATGCGGTGCTCGAAAACTGGATGCAAGTCCGGCCGGAAGGCGCCGCAAACTTCGCACGCAAACTTCCCGAAGGCGAAGAGCGCTCGCGAGCCATCCGCACCGTGACACAGCACTACATGTGGCAGACGTCCCCTGACCAGGCCGCCAACTGGCTCCGCACCCTGCCCGAAGCCGAGCAGAAGTCAGCACTCGATGGCTTCGGCATGCCTGAAGACCGCCGCCGAAAGATCGAAGAAGCGATCAAAAAGGCGCCAAAGTAGCCCTCGCGAGTCCGGCAGGCGCGACGCGCGTTTCAGTGCGACGCGACGTGAGTTGAGGCGGGCGCGGGGCGCGGAATCTCGTGGAGTTGATCGAGGATCGGCTTCGGCCACAGGCCAAGAACGATGACGAGCACCGCCAGCACACTGACTGAAGCTTTTGACAGTGAAGAGATGGCGATCGGGGTGTTGTCGTTTGGCTCCTGCCAATACATCGCCGCGACTACGCGGATGTAGTAGTAGAAACCTGCCGCGACGGCGATGATACCGACTGCGATCAGCGTCCATTGTCCCGCCGCGACGGCGCTCTTGAAGACGAGGAATTTGCCGACAAATCCGGCCGTAAGCGGGATGCCGGCGAGGCTCGCGACGGCCAGGGTCATCCCCGCCGCCAGGAACGGCGAGCGTTTGCCGAGGCCATTGAAGTGGCGGATGTCGTCGCCACGCGAATGGCGCGCAACGATGATCAGGATGAGGAAGGACAGCAACGTCATCACCAGGTACCCTGCGAGGTAAAAGGCGATCGCCTGCTGGGCATCCGCGCGATCTGCCGAGAGCGCAGCGCACGCGATGAGAAGGTAGCCTGCGTGCGCGATGGAGGAATAGGCGAAGAGGCGCTTGAGGTTGTCCTGCGGCATCGCAGTGAGATTGCCGTAAAGAAGCGTGAGCACGGCAAGGACGACGAGCAGAGCGACGACCTTTTTTGAGATCTCGTCATTGATCGAGAGGAACACTTTCAACACTCGCACGAGGACAATGAAGCCAGCCGCTTTGCTGCCAACGCTGAGGAATGCTGTCACGGGCGTGGGCGCGCCTTGATAAACGTCAGGCACCCAAAGCTGAAACGGCGCAGCGGCAATTTTGAAGCCGAGCGCGATCATGATGAGCATGATTCCGAAAAGGAGCGCACTTTGGTTCGCGGTAAGCGATGCGCCACCGGGAAGGACGCCGCTTTCCAGAATGGCCTTCACTTTGTCCAAATTCGTTTCTCCAGTCAGGCCGAAGATCCACGTGATGCCGTAAACGAGAAACCCTGTGCTGAGCGCGCCGAGGATGAGGTACTTCACGCCTGCCTCGAGCGACTGCGTGTGGCGGCGCATGTAGGCGACCATCACGTAAAAGCCGATGGTGACGAGTTCCAGCGAGACGAAAATCAAAATGAAGTCCACCGCCGACGCCATGAACATCAGCCCCGCGCAGATGAATACTGGCAGGCAGTAAAACTCACCCGTCCCCCGCCCTTCCTCCGCACCAGGGATGAAGCGTGAGAGAACGTGACGGTATTCAAGGGCCATCACGAGGACAACTGCGGTCGTTCCGAGCGCTATTCGCTTGAAAAAGAGCGACGTGGCATCGGCGCTATAGAACTTCCAGTAGCCCGTTGCTTCCGCCGGCTCCGCCTGTGTGAAGAACGAATAGCCGATGAGTGCGAGCAGCACGAAAATCGCATAGCCCGCCATGTGCGAACGGTCGGCGCGCTTGCTGAACGCCTCGGCGATGAGCATGAGCAAGCCGAGGATCAGGACGGCAACTTCGAGCGTGATGGCTGGGATGATTTGTTGCATCTGCTAGGAATCTTGCCCTCTTGCGTTAGCCGGGTTCCGTCTGGCGCCGTGGCCGCCCCGATTGTGCCGAATTAGACCCGGGCCATTCATTTCGCGAAGAGCGCCTCCACGCTGGGCTGGATGTAATTGAGGTAGCTCTTCGGCCAGATGCCGCCGATGAGCAGGGCGGCGAGCAAAAGGATGACCGGCCAGCGCACGCAGCACGATGGATCGGTGATTGCAGCGGCGCCTGTCTGCGGTTCACCCATGAAAATCTGCCGGTACGCGCGCAGCGTATAGACGGCGCTGATGACGACGCCCCAAAGCGCGCAAATCGTCGCTATTTGCGCAGGGCCGAAGTTCAAGCTGGCCGGGCCGCCGGTTTTCCACGCGCCGAAGAACACCATCAGTTCACTCGCGAAATTCGCGAAGCCCGGCAGGCCGATGCTGGCGAACGCGGCCATGCCAAATGCGTAGCCGAGGAAAGGAGCACGCTTTGCAAAACCACCCATGCTCGTGAACGCAAGCGAAGGCGCAGCCTGCCGCAGGTAGCCGCACATCGCGAAGAGTGCGGCGATACTGAGCCCGTGCGCCAGCATGAGGAGCGAGGCGCCCGTCGCGCCCACGACATTCGCCGCCGCAATGCCAAGGAACGCATAGCCCATGTGCATCACGGAGGAGTAACCGAGCATCCGATCCAGGCGCTTCTGCGCAATGGTCACGAGCCCGATGTAGAGGATGTTGCAAACGAGAAGGACCAGCAGGAAGTTCATCCAAACCTTCGCACCCTCGGGAAGCAACGGGAGTGTGATGCGGATAAGGCCATATAAGCCGAATTTTTTGAGCACGCCGGCGTGGAGCATCGCGGCGGGAGTGGGCGCGCTGGCGTATGCGGACGGCGCCCACGAATGAAACGGGAAAAGCGAAATCAACACGCCGAATCCGATCAGTAACCAGGGATAGATGTCCGCCTGAGCCGATGCGGGCAGTTCAGCGCGACGCTTCATCATTTCCGTGATGTCGAAGGTGCGAAGCGCGGTCTCAGGATGCGCGATCTCAGCCACGGCGGGAAACGCGAGATAAAGCTTCGCCAGGCCGACGAGCAGGATGATGCTCCCTATCGCGAGGTAGATGGTGATTTTCCACGCGGCAACCTGCCGTTCCCCGTGGCCCCAAATGCCGATCAGCAGGAAGGTCGGGATGAGCGCGAGCTCGTGAAAGGCGTAGAAAAAGAACACGTCCACCGACGCGAATGCGCCGCCGGCACCGGCGCCGATCAAAAGCACGCAGGCGTAGAAAAGATTCTCCCGCTTTTCAACGGGAGGCGTGACCCAGACAGCGGCGAGCGTGACCACCGCCGTAAGCAGAAGCATCACGAGGGTGAGGCCATCCGCACCGAGCGTGAGGGCGACTCCCCAATCGGGCGCGACCTTCCACGTGCTCCCAAGCTGATAGCCGCCACGCGAGGTATCGTAGCTGCCGATCGCAAACAACGTGAGAAGCAACGCGCCCCACGCGGCACCCAGCGAGGTCTTTCGTGCAGGCGCGCCGAAGGCCACCGCGAGCGCGGCGAGAATGGGCAGCAGGACGATGAAATTGAGAACAGTCATCAGTCTTTCGAAGTGAAGTGGACGACAGCACCAACCACGGCGACGAGTGCGAGAGCGATGAGGGCGTATAGCATATAGTTCGGCGAGGAAGACATCAGGCGGTGACCTCCATTGGGGAGCTCACAAGCGTACGCGCCAAACAGCTTTCAGTCTTCTTCTGAGTAGCAGTCCGGTGGTTGGAAGTCCGTCGCTTCATTTGAAAATCAGAAACCAAACCAGCGCGACGACCCCGAGGCCGAAGATGAACGCGTAGCCCTGCAGGTTGCCGAATTGCAAAAGGCGAAACACAAAGCCGACACCCCACGCAGCCATGCCCGCGAAGCGCACGATGCCGGTAATGACGGCGTCCACCGCCCCTGCGAGATACGCGAGAAAATCCTGCGTGCCCGTCACGATGGCGCCGTAGATTTCGTCGAAGTAGAATTTATTGCGGAAGAGCGGCAGCGAAAGCGGCTCGCGGTCCTTGCCGTTGTAGAGTGTCCACGCCCCGAAGGTGCCGAGCGCAAATGCGCAGACAGCGAGCACCGGCACCAATAGCGAGTGTGGCTCGTGCGAGTGAATGAACCAACCCGATGTGCCATATCCGGCGATCACGCTGAGCACTGCGAGAATGACCAGCGGAACCGTCATCGGCGCCGGACCATCGTGGCCGTGGCGGGCGGCCTCGGTGCGCGGACTGCCCAGAAACGCGACCACGAAAAGGCGCGTCATGTAAAACGCTGTGAGCACCGCGACGAAGAGTCCGATGATGAACAGCGTGCTGCTCTTGTCATGGGCGGCGAGAAGGATGGCGTCCTTCGAGAAGAAGCCTGCAAGGAATGGAAAGCCTGTCAGCGCCAGCGTACCGATGGCGAATGTACGAGCGGTAAGCGGCATTTTCTTGAGCAGGCCGCCCATTTTCCAAATATCCTGCTCGTGATGCAGCGCGTGGATGATCGCACCGGCTCCAAGGAAGAGCAGCGCCTTGAAGAAAGCGTGCGTCCACAAATGGAACATCGCCGGGCCGCCATGGGTATCGGGCGCAAGGCCGATTGCCATGACCATGTAGCCGAGCTGCGAAAGCGTGCTGTACGCGAGGATGCGCTTGACGTCGTCCTGCTGCGTCGCCATTAGCGCCGCGAGAAGCGCGGTGATACCGCCGACCCAAGAAATGACACAGGCGGCCATCGCAGCTTCAGGCAACTCGATGAGGAACGCCACACGGGCCAGCATGAATACGCCAGCCGCGACCATCGTCGCCGCGTGGATGAGAGCGCTAACCGGGGTCGGGCCTTCCATGGCATCCGGCAACCACGTGTGCAGCGGGAATTGCGCGCTTTTCCCGAGAGTTCCGCAAAAAATGCACAGAAGCGCTGTCGCCAAATACGACGGGCTCGTCGCGGCGAGCGTCTTTTTCGCCTCCTCAAGACCACCAAACGTCAATGTGCCTGCGCTGCCCCACAGCATCAGGATGCCGATCATGAAGCCGAAGTCGCCGATGCGATTCATGATGAAGGCTTTGTTCGCCGCCTTGCCGGCCGCGTCACGCGTGAACCAGTGCCCGATGAGGAGGTAGCTGCTCAGGCCAACAAGTTCCCAGAAGATGAACATCATCGCGAAGTTGTCCGCGAGCACGATGCCGAGCATCGAAAACATGAAGAGCGACAGGTGCCCGAAGAAACGCGGGCGGGCGTCATCGTGCTCCATGTAAATCGTCGAGTACACGTGAACGAGAAAGCCGATGCCGGTCACCACCAGCAGCATGATTTGCGCAAGCGCATCGACCTGCACGCCAAACGGCACCGTGAGCGCGCCTCCGAAATCGAGCCATTTTACGACACTATGAACGGACTGGCCGTGCTCAGTGTGAAAGGTGAGGGCGATGAGCGCGGCAGCGAGCCCGAAGAACGACGACATCACCGAGATAATCGTGCTCGTGGACGCACATTTCCGCGCACCGAAAAGCACGAGCGCCGCGGCGATGAGCGGGTTCAAAAGGATGAACCATGGAATGAGTTGTGCGTTTCCCATGTCAGAACTTCATCGAATTGATGTCCTCGACGTTCGTGGTCTGCCGCGCACGGAAGAGAGCGACGATGATCGCGAGGCCGACCGCGACTTCCGCGGCAGCGACGGTGATAATGAAAAACACGAGCACCTGCGCGTTGAAATTCGGCAGGCCTTCGTTTGGCGTTCCGGGTGCACCGACATTGAAGCGGCTGAACGCCACGAGCGAAAGGTTCGCGGCGTTCAACATCAGTTCGAGGCACATGAAGATGATGATGATATTCCGCCGCAGCAGCACACCCGCGAACCCGATCGTGAAGAGCAGGCCGCTGACGAGCAGGTAGTGGTTGAGAGTCAGGATCATTTCAGTTCGCGCTTTGAGATGACAATCACGCCAACGGTCGCCACAAGGATGAGCACGCCGACCACCTGGAATGGCAGATTGTGCGACTTGAATAGTGTTTCGCCGACGTGCTGGAGGTCATTGAGCTGTTCGCCCGCGACCAGTTTCAGCGGCGGGAACGGAGCCTCGCCGCGCGGGTGCCGTCCGAGAACGCCGAACAGTTGCGCCGCAAACGCCAGCGCAACGAGTCCACCGCCGACGAACGCCACTTTGTTGAACTTCCGCCGCTCCTCGGCGCGCAGGTCCAATAGCATGATGATGAAGAGAAACAGCACCATCACAGCACCGGCATAAACGATGACCTGGATGGCCCCGATGAAATACGCATCCAGCCCCACGAAGAGCGCGGCCAGGCACAGGAAACTCGATACGAGGCTGAGCGCGCTCGCGACCGGATTGCGGTTCACCACGACGCTCACGCCAAAGCCGAGCATCAGAAGCGAGAAGAACCAGAAGAGAAGCGGGTTCATTTCTCCGGATTCCACTTGTGAACGAGCCCCTGGAATACGCCACCCAGCTCGTAAAGCTTTGCCTTGTTATGATTCATCTCGGAGCGCGTGAGACCCGTGATGGCGTAGTCTTTCCGCAGGAAGATGGCCTGCTCGGGGCAAACTTCCTCGCACATGCCGCAGTAGATGCAGCGGATCATGTCGATGTCGAATTCAGCCGGGCGTTTCTCGACTTTCTCGAAGCGATCGCCCGCCGGGATTTCCTCAGGCTTGATCGTGATGGCACGGGGCGGACAGATAAATTCGCAGAGCTGGCAGGCGACGCAACGCTCGCGCCCGCGCTCGTCGCGCACCAGCGTCGGCGCGCCGCGATAGTGCTCCGGCAGGCTGGCGTCCCACTTCTGCTCGGGATACTGCATCGTGACCTTTGTCTCGCCCTTGAGAGACTTGACGAGGTGACCGAAGGTAATCTTGAGACCGCTGAGGATGCTCGGGAGATAGACTTTCTCCTTCAGCGTAAGTTCAGGACGTGGGACGACGTAAGCCATGGCGTTAGCGATTGATCCCTCCGATTGGCTGCGTTGTTGATCGAAGGATGCTCATTTATTGGTCAGCGCAATGATCGCGGCAGTGAGAAAGATGTTCGCGAGGGCGATCTCGAAGAGGTATAGCCAGCCGATCCTCATCAGTTGGTCGAAACGGAAACGGGGAAGCGTCCAGCGAACCCAGATGAAGAAGACAAGCATCACGACCACCTTGCCGAAGAAGACCGTGATATTCACGATGCCCCAGATCCAGTCGGGAAGAACGCTGAGGAACGCGAGCCCGCCCTGGCCGTTTCCATCCGGCAGGAATGGGAGATGCCAGCCACCGAAGAAAAACACCACCGCGAGTGCGCTCCCCACGATCATCGCGACGTATTCGCCGAGGAAAAAGAGGGCAAACTTCATCGAACTGTATTCGGTATGGTAGCCGGCGACCAGTTCGGTCTCGGACTCCGGGAGGTCAAAAGGAAGACGGTTGGTCTCGGCGAAAACCGAGATCATGAAGATCACGAAGCTGATCAACAGCGGGATGAGCATCAGGGTTTCCTGCCAGCTGAAAGCATCGGTGAATTTGTAATTCGGATCCGTGATCGCCCGTGCAATATCGGTGAAAGGCAGCAGGAGCCATCCGTGTTGCGCCTGGTATTCGACGAGCGAACTGAGCTGCATCCCTCCGAAAAACATGAGCACCGGAACGATGCTCAAGCCCATGGAGAGCTCGTAACTGATCATTTGCGACGTGCTGCGGATGCCGCCTAGAAAGGGATACTTCGAGTTCGCCGCCCAGCCCGCGAGCACGATCGCGTAAACACCACAGCCGGTGACCGCGAAGATGCCGAGCACGCTCACGCTCACGTCCGCGATGACCATTTTCTCGCCGAAGAGCGAGCTGCCAAACGGAATGAACGCGAGCGAGACGAGCGGCAGCATCGCAAGCACGGGAGCGAGCCAGAAGTAGAAGTGCTTTACGCCGGCGGGTGTGAAGTCCTCCTTGAAGATGAACTTCACCGCATCGGCGATGGGCTGTCCGAGGCCGCCGAGAATAAGCTGAAGGTCCTTTTTAAATCCGATCAGCGAAAGCGGAATGCCGGTGCGGTTCGGGCCGACGCGATCCTGGATGGCGGCACTCACCCGCCGCTCGGCGTACACAGTGTAACTCACGAGCGGCAGCACCACGCAGAAGATAATGAACAACGCCTTCGCGACGGACCAGGCGAGCATTTCCCATGGGATGGCAGCGAGGAGTGAAATCATGGCGTGTTTTGCGGCTGCGCGGCGATGTCCACGCCGAGATCGCCAATCTTGCTGAGGGAGAGACCGGCGAATTCCGTAGCTTCGGCTGACATGGCCTTGAAGACGTCTTCGATGCCGTGAAGGCCATTGCTGCCGGAAACGGCAAGGATCAGGTCGCGCAGAATTTCCCAGTCGTCACGGGCGGAGCCGGGCGGATTCACCGCGCGGTTGAGGCGCTGGAGCCGGCCCTTGAGATTGATCATCGATCCGCGTTTTTCGAACGGGGCGCTCGCAGGCAGAACAACATGCGCGGCATCCGTGGTCTTGTTCGGCAAGATGTCCATCGCTACGATGGCGTCGAGCTTCGCAAGATCTTCAGCAGTGAGTCCGGCCTTCGTGGCGTCCTCTCCGAGCGCAAGCAACGCAGTGATCCGTCCGCTGCGGATGCCTGCGGCGATTTCGGCGAGCTTGCCTGTGGCGACACCCAAAAGCTTCGCGCCGGAAGTATTTGGATTTCGATCCGCTGCGATGAGCATTCCGTCCGGCGGGCCAGTGCGGGGCAGGATATCCACAACGACAGCGCCGACGGCAGCAGCGAGTCGCTTCACCAAGAAAAGCTCCTCGTTCGTGGCGCGGCCGCTGGCAAGCACGGCCACCTTGCCGGCGTTCTTTTTCAAGCGTTCTGCGGCAAGATTGATTGCCTGCTGCCATGTCGGCGCCGTGTCGCCGAGCTGCGGCCTGATGAACGGCGCCACAAAGCGGCGCGAGTCGCTTACGTACTTGAAATTGAGCCGGTGCGAGTCAGGCATCCACGGGCCATTCACGGCGTCATTCTCGCGCGGCGTAATCCGGTAAATGGTGTTCTCGCGTGAACCGATCGTGATGTTGCTACCCGTGCCACAGTTGACGTCGATCGTCTCCGTTTCCTTCAGGAACCACACGCGCATCTTGAAGCGGAAATCCGAGGAGGTCAGCGCCCCGACCGGACAAATGTCCACGGTGTTGAGCGAATAATTGTGATCGAGGATGCGATCCGGATGGCAGGCGATCGTGCTGAACGTGCCGCGATCCACGATGCCTAGCACATCGTCCTTCCCCACCTCTTTCATGAAGCGAATGCAGCGCGTGCAAAGAATGCAGCGCTCCGCATCGAGCGTGACACGCGGGCCCAGTTCGACGGCCTTCGGTTTCTTCACCTTGCGCTCGAGGAAGCGGGAATCGGCATTCCCGTGCTCGACGGAAAACTCCTGCAACTTGCATTCGCCCGCCTGGTCGCAGATCGGGCAATCGAGCGGATGATTGATGAGCAGGAATTCCATCACGCCCTGCCTGCACTCGCGCACCATCGGCGAATCCGTGCGAATCCCCATTCCTTCGCTCACGTCCTGCGCGCAGGAAATCTGCGGGCGCGGAATCCACGAAATCTCGGGCTTCCCGTCAGCACCGATGACTGGCTTGCGATCCGGCGACAGCTTTGGCGCGCCCATCTCAATCAAGCACATGCGGCAATTGCCGGGTGACGAAAGCTTCGGGTGATAGCAATAATGCGGGATGTGCTTCCGAGCCTGCCGGCACGCCTCGATGACGCGAGTGCCCTTCGGAAACTGCATCCAAACGCCGTCGATCTGGACGTTCAGCAATTGCGGCGGAGCTGCGGTTTCGGTGCTCATGGCTTAACGAGTGGCGGCTGACGCCATAACCTCCTGCGAATTGCCGCGCGGCGCTGGGACGGGCTCGATCTTCTCCTTCGCCTCCAACTCCGACGTATTATATTCCGGGGGCATGGGAGGCGGGACGGGCTTCTTCGCCTTTGCGGAAAATTCCTCGGGAAATTTCGCAATGAAGCTCTGCGTGGGCCACGCGCACGCCTCGCCAAAGGCGCAAATCGTCTTCCCTGCAATGTTGTCGGCGACGGTCTTCAATGTTGCCGTGTCCTTCTCCACGCCGCCGCCCGCCATCATGCGATCGGTGATCTTGCGCATCCACTGCGCGCCTTCGCGGCACGGCGTGCATTGGCCACACGATTCGTGGGCATAGAACTCGTTGACGTTGTTCAGCGCCCAAACCATGTCGCGCGAATCGTCCATCACGATCACGCCGCCCGAGCCGGCCATCGAGCCGCACGCAGCCATCGTGTCGAAATCCATCGGGATGTCCTCAAGGCCAATCTCGCGGTCCTTCAACTTGTAGCGCTCGCCCGCGCGCAACACTTTCGCCGATGAGCCACCCGGGATCACCGCCTTCAGCGTACGCCCCGGCTTCATGCCGCCACAAACGTCCTTGATGAGTTCGCCCAAAGTGAGCGCGCCGACTTCAATTTCGTAATAGCCAGGCCGCACGACGTCGCCGCTCACACACAGGATTCGCGTCCCGGTGTTGTTCGGTTTGCCGAGCTTCGCGTACGCCGCGCCGCCCATCGCGATGATATGCTTCACGTCGCACAGCGTCTCAACGTTGTTCACGATCGTCGGGCACATGTAGAGACCCAGCACCGCGGGAAAATACGGCGGCTTGATGCGCGGATACGGGCGCTTGCCTTCCAGCGATTCGATGAGCCCCGTTTCCTCGCCGCAGATGTAAGCACCCGCGCCGCGATGAACGTAGATCTCACAGTCGAACCCGCTGCCGAGCACGTTCTTCCCGAGGAAACCGCGCTTCCGCGCCTCTGCCAGGGCTTTCTCCAGGATGATCGCACCTTCGGGGAACTCACCGCGGATATAGATATACGCGAGGCTCGCACCCACAGCGAAACAGGAGATTACCATGCCCTCGATGAGCTGGTGAGGGTCCTGGTGCATGATGTAGCGGTCCTTGAAAGTGCCCGGCTCCGACTCGTCTGCGTTGCAGATCAGATAGGTCGGCTTGGGACCACCGCGCTTGATAAAGCCCCACTTTACGCCGCACGGAAATCCCGCACCACCGCGACCGCGCAGCCCCGACGTCTTCACTTCGTTCACGATTTCCTCCGGCTTCATGCCGAGGGCCTTTTTCAGTTCCGCGTAGCCACCGTGCTTGAGGTAGCATTCGATGTCCGGCGTGTAGCCCGCCACATCGATATTCTTGAAAACGATCCGCTTTTCGCGCGGATGCGGCGGCAGCACTTTCGGCGTGGTCGCATCGCTCTTCGTCAAACCAAGAAGGTCAGCCGCATTTTCGAGAGAGATGCTCTCCTTGAATGCGTCGTTCACCATCGCCACAGGCGCCGTGCCGCAAGAGGCAAGGCATTCGACGAATTCCATCGAGAATTTTCCGTCCGGCGAAACCGCGATCGGGTTTCCGTGCCCTGGATTGTGCGGATGCCCGTGGTCGGTCGTTTTCTTTTGACCTTCCAGGAATGCCGGGAGATCGATCCCCGCGGCTTTCGCGACGCGTTCCCGCAGTTCATACGCGCCACCCAGCGCACACGAGAGCGTTCGGCAAATACGAATGTGCGTTTTACCAATCGGCTCCCTGCGGAACATCGGGTAGAACGTCACCAGTTCGAGGATATTGACGGGCTGAAGCTCAAGCTTCGCGGCGATCCACGCCGTCGCCTCATCCGAAATAAAGCCGAAATGCTCCTGCCAAAGATGCAACAGCGGAAGCGACGCCGAGCGTTTGCTCGCCGGATAGTGCGAAATCGCCTCGTCCATTTTGGCCACAAGCTCTGCGGGCAGTTCCATATTCATTTGGCCGGCTCCCCGGCGGGCTTGGGTTTCATCGAGAGCGGAGCGCGGTCGTCCTGGACCTCGCCAAATTTCGGCACGGAGCCCTGCAGTTTCCCATCCACAAATCCCAATTCGATACGCTGGCCATCCTGCTCGTAGGTCCATGTCGCAAACGAAAACTCCTTCACGACGTCGCGCTTCACCTTTCCCTGGGTCACCTTGTGCGGCGTGCCGAGAACCGCCTCTACCTCCTTCATCGTGAGACCTTCATCGGTGCTCTCCGAGCTTCGCGCCCGTTTCTGCGCCTGCACCTGCTGTTTGTTCAGGACATCGATGTTTCCCGACGAAACGCGTTGTTCGCAACCCGCGAAAACAAGCGCCGCTGCAAGGGAAAGCGCGGCAGGCATGATAAGCGGAGAATTCACAGTGGGGGTGGAGTAAATCGCCCGCGAAAAAAGGTGGCAAGCCCTCTTTGTGAAATATTTCACAAGCTCCACACGGGCGTCACCTCCCCTCCCTGCGCCTATTCCGGGTGCCGGATATAGAGTGTCTCCGCAAACCACGGCAGCCCAAGGCGCCGCGCCACACCGAGGGACCCCTCGTTACCCTCGAGCGCCCGGTATTGCACGATTCGCCGCCGCGCGATTGCCCCGCGCGCCGCGTGCCGCACTGCCAGCGCGCCGAGTCCTTTCCGTCGAAAGTCCGGATGCACCGCCACCCCGATGTGGGCGAGCCTCCCAGGCCACGAATCATAGCCGGAGACCGCGACCAGAGTCTTTTTGGAAAACACACCCCAGAGCGGGCGCGGCCCAAAATCCACGCCGCTCTCTTCGCGTTCTGCCTGAACGAGCGCGCCGGCAAACTCCCAATACGCTGGCGCATCCGCTTCCGTTATCCCTCGTATCCTGAATCCCAGAGGCGCCGAAAACTGCCAGGCCGGCAAAGCGTCCAGATAGAACAGCTGCGCCGGGCCCACCGACTGCCCGCCCCAATCGGGTAATTCCTTGCGCCAGAATTCGCCGGTAAAAATCTGGCGATGCGTGTGCCCGAGGAGCGTGTCGTGAATCTTTTGCAGCTTGTGCCGCAAGGCGGCGATTCGCATGTCCCCCCCTCGCCGGAAGATGAAAATCCCCGGCAAATTCGCGCTGGCAGAAAGGGTGATTCCCTCCGCACGGGCAGCCAGTTCAGGCACGTTGACGCCGAGCTCCGCCGCCCACCACTCGTGGATGGCGTCAATCGATCTGCGTCTGAGTTGCGGTAATGCCTTCGACATCAAGAGTTTTAGCGAGCTAGCAATAAGTGTGCTGCCGCTTCAAAATCCCCTTTCTCGGTCACAAATCCAGTTTGGTTTCCCGACGTCATGGCCATTTCGCACGTCGGGCAAAACCGGCCTTCTCACTTTAGCAGCTCCGCGATTATCGCGTCGCTCGTGATCCCCTCCGCTTCTCCTTCAAAATTCAAGATCACCCGGTGCCGCAGCGACCCCGGCGCGGCCTTTGAGATGTCCGCCTTGGCGACGTGAAAACGCCCATCGAGCAACGCGAATATCTTCGCGGCGAGGATAAGCGACTGCGCCCCGCGCGGGCTCGCACCGTACCGGACGAACTTTTTCGCGAGCGCACCGGCGCGCTCACCTTGCGGATGCGTGGAAAGCACGAGTTGAACCGCAAAATCCTGCACCTCGCGCGCAAGCGGCACCTGTCGCACGGCATCGCGAAGCGAAAGCACTTCACTCGCATCAGCGAGCACTTTTTCCACGCGCGGCACGGTCGCAGTGGTCGTGCGCTCGAGAATCGTATGCAGTTCTTCGGCGACCGGATAATCGACCCTCAGCTTAAACATGAACCGATCGAGCTGCGCCTCGGGCAACGGGTACGTCCCCTCCATCTCCAGGGGATTCTGAGTCGCCAGCACGAGAAATGGCACCGGCAGCGAATGCCGTACACCGCCCACCGTCACATGCTGCTCCTGCATCGCCTCCAGCAGCGCGCTCTGCGTCTTCGGGGTCGCGCGATTGATCTCATCCGCAAGCAGCAGGTTCGTGAAGACCGGCCCCTTGCGAAACTGAAACGACTTTCTGCCCTGCTCATCTTCCGCGATTAAATTGGTCCCGATGATGTCCGCCGGCATGAGGTCCGGCGTGAATTGCACACGCTGGAACTGAAGATTCACCGCCTCGCCGAGTGTGCGCACGAGCATCGTTTTGCCGAGGCCAGGCACCCCCTCGAGCAGCACATGACCGCCCGAAAAGAACGCGGCCAGCACTCCCTCGATGACCTCGCGCTGGCCGACGATGAGTTTCCCCATCTCGTCGGCGATGCGGCGAAACGTGGCGGGAAAGGCGCGGAGTTTTTCTTCGACGGCAGCGGACATGCTGGCAATGAGGCCGAAGATGCGGTGGCAGACAAGCAGAGCTTCGCATGCGTAGAAAAACGCGTTGAGTCGTCGCCCCAATTTTTGCGATGCTCAGCGGCATGAACGTTTGCAGATTCGTTTCTTCCATTGCCCTCCTTTTGTTCAGCGTTGGAATCAGTGACGTGTGCGCGCAGTCGCTGCCGACGCTGGGCCACGTGAAAGGGAAATTCTATCTTGTCGTAGACAATTCGGCCAAGGTGTTCGTCAACGGATTGCAGATCTTCGATGTGGAATGGAATAAGGGCAAGGTGCACGAAAGCCGCGAAATTGAGATCGCGCCGAATGACAGGGTGCTGTTGCAATTGAATAACAAAGGCGGGCCGAAGGGCGCTTTCCTGGCTTTTCTCAGCACGGACAAGAAGCACGTGGTCTCATTCAAGGCGGCGGACTGCAAAATCATGCTGGAAGCCACGCAAAAGGATGCCACCCAGAGGGACATCGAAGCCTTGCAGCGGATCGCGGCGGTCACCAAAAACGCCGGGCAAAACCCGTTCCCATTCGAGTGCAAGTCGGAATGGATTTGGGGCGCCTCCCCTCATTGCGCAGTCGTAAGCCTTCTTCGAAAAGAGATGTTTCAGCCTTTCACGAAATAGGAATTCCGCGGGTGCTGCGAAGCGGGCCGGCCTTCATCAGGCGACAGACACCGCCTACTGCTTCGGCCGGATCGCCTCGAAGTAACGGCGGACCAGGTGGCGCGCGCCAAGCGGGATATCTTCCCGTGCGACGACGTCCTCGGCGGCTGATGCTGCAGCCTCGGTAAGTTCCTTGTAGCGACGGGCGGCTTTTGCGTCGCTCTTTGCGGCCGGGATCAGCGCTGAAAGGGTTTCGCCCTCGCCAAGCTTCCCCGTGATTTGAGATTCGGCTCCGGGCTCCGCTCCGGCGACGGGATTCTTGCCAAAGGGATCTTTAGTGGTGCCCTCGTCCTTGTCGCCGCCGGGCTTGCCGGTCGGAACCTGCGGGCCTTCCGGGCCCTCCTTGCCATCTTTGCCAGGGTTGCCGGCAAATACCTTGATATCACCCTCCCCGTCGGATTCGCCGGGCTCAGGCTCACCCTCGCCTTCGCCTTCCCCTTCAGCCTGCTGTTGCTGGCGATCTTTCATCTGCTGGATCGCGCTAAGGAGCTTTTTCAAATCCTCGTTCGTCATTTCCTTTCCGCCATCGCCCTCTTTTTTCTGCTGCTGCCCTTTCCCCTGTTTGTTCGATTTGTTCTGCTTGTTCTGCGCCATCCCCCCTTGCTGCTGCAGTTCATTGAGCGCGTCGGCGAGTTGCTGTAAAAGTTCCTGTCTCTCCCCGTCGCCAGCCTCTCCCTGCTGCTGCAACTTCTCGAGTTGCTTGGAAATCTGCTCCTTTCTGCGCGCGAGATGATCGAGCGCCTGCTTCACGCTCTCCTGCGCCTTCGCCGCATCGGGCTGTTGCGCGGCCTGCTCGAGCTTCTTCGCGGCATCCGCGAGTTTGCCTTCTCCGAGATCCTTTGCGGCGTCCTTCGTTCCTTCGTTTTTTGAAAGCGCATCTGCGAGCGCCTTGAGTTCGTCTGGCGTGGCGAAATCCGGCTTCTGCAATTCCTTCACGAGCTGTTCGAGCTTCGCGAGTTCGCGGAGCGCCGCCTTGTTCCCGTCTCCTCCCCGCTCGGCATCGGCGCGAAGTTGCGCGGCAGCCTGCTTCAATCGATCGGCGATCTTCTTTAGCGTTTCGTCATCGGTGGCAGCGGCTTTTTTCTCAGCCTGCGTCGCAAGATCGTCGAGCTGGCGAACGGTCCCGCCGACTTCCTGCGCTGATGCAACCGCGCGCGCTTCTTTCGCGGCAGTCCTGGCGATCGAGTCCCACCACAAAACGGCCAGAGTCAGCAGCGGCACGACCAGCCATCGCAACTCATGCGGCGGGCGAACCGGGATCAGCGGACGAAAATCCCGCGTGCGCAGCCACGTGCATGATTCCTCGACGGCCAGCCTCTCGAGCGTCGCCAGATCGCCTTTCGCGGAAAAGTCGAACGCCGTGAGCAAGCGATCGCGCGTGCCCCCGAGTGTATCCACGAGTCCCGCCACATCGCGAAGCCGCGGCCGCCGCGCGAGCGCGACGATCAAACCGCCGATCGCGCCGAGCACGAATGGCCAGATGAGCGGCAGATGCAAATTCGCGACATCCACCGGCTCGCCGTACCACCACGCGACGGCGTTGAAGATAACCACGACCCCGTAGAAAAACAGCGTCGCGCGCGCCGCACGCGAGAGAAAATCACGCGCCAGCATCCGCCTGCGCAATGCGCGGAGAGTTCGGCTGATTTCACGAGCGGCGGTATTCACGGCGCAGCCACGTTAATCGCCGCCGCGGATTCCACAAGGCCACGCCTCATCCGGCTTCATTTCACGACACTCGAGATTCGACGGTCGGGCACCAGCCACATCAGCGCGACGACGGCGTAAATGCCGAAGGCGATCCATGGCCACCAGAACGACAGCACAATGGCCGTCGCATAAAGCACCGGCGAGAGCCTGCCCTTGAAGTCCCTACCGAGCGCCTTGCGAAGAACGCCGTCCTCCCCGTGCTCGGCGATGATCGCGGCTTGCAGCAACCAATACGCGATCGCCGAGAGCAGCAGCACCACCCCGTAGAGCGTCACGGGCGCCGCCGCGTAATGCGAGCGCGCGATCCAGGCGGTGGTAAATGGCACGAGCGACAGCCAGAAAAGCAGGTGCAGATTGGCCCAGAGGATGCCGCCATTCACGCGATGCGCGGCTTTCAGCAGGTGATGATGGTTGTTCCAGTAGATGCCCACGTAGATGAAGCTGAGCACGTAGCTGAAAAATTCCGGCGCGAGTTCTGAAAGCGCATGCCAGTCGCCTTCGTGCGGCGCTTTGAGTTCCAGCACCATGATGGTGATGATGATGGCGATGACGCCGTCGCTAAATGCTTCGAGCCGGTCCTTTTCCATGAGTGTCGCGCGGAGCTTTCGAAGCAGGGAAATCCGGAATTGGAAACTACGAAGACACGGGGCGGCAGCCCGTCCGCCATGCTCACACAAATCTCGCCGACCGCGCGCCGTGCTGCCTACGATACTGCTCCTGCCGCCATCCGCACACCCGCTCTCCTCACGCCTATGCACATCGAACCACTCGAGTCCCGCATCTCACCGGCCGCAGTACTCACCTACACCGACATCGACGGCGACCTCGTCACGGTCACGGTGTCCAAGGGCGCCAGCGCGGATCTCGCCGCCATCTGCACGTTCAGCGATCCCGCCGCCGACGCTCCGCGCACTCTGCGCTTGATCGACTTCAGCTCGAACGCCGCGACGTTTGCTGGCGCGAACCTCGCACTCACCGTGAAGCGCGGTCCCGGCCTTACCGACGGCATCGCAAACGTCGGCTACATCGACGCCACATCCACGGGCGGCGGCGTGTCGCTCGATCTCGGCACGATCAGCATCCCGGGGGATCTCGGGCGCATCGACGCCGGCACGGGAAGCATGACGATTCCTGGTGTGAAATCGCTGACCGTCCGCTCCATGGGTCGGCTCGGCCTCACTACGCAGTCCTTGGGCGGCGATTTGAGCAGCGACGTCAAGGGATCCATCGGCTCGCTTACCGTGAAAGGCGACGTCATCGGCGCGATCTTCAAATCAACCGGCGACATGGGCCGGGTGACGATCGCCGGATCGCTCATCGGCGACGACGTGGGAGGCGCCGTTTTTTCGTCCGGTGCGATTGGCGCCATCAAGATCGGCGGAAACGTCGAGGGCGGCGCGGGAAATCAGTCCGGCTTCATTTCCGGCGCATTCATGATCGGCAGCGTAACGATCGGCGGCTCGTTGCTGGGTGGCGAGGGGAGCCAGAGCGGGCAGATCCTCGCCCAAACAACCATGGGCACTGTGAAGATCGCGCGCAGCGTGCTCGACGGCACGATCCGCGCGCTCGGCAGCTTCGCCAGCGTCACCATCGGTGGCTCGCTCATCGGCGAGAAAGGCGGACTCATCCAGTCCTCTGATCGCCTCGGCGCCGTGAAAATCGGCGGCAACGTCGTGGGCGGCTCGGCCTCCAACACAGGGTATATCTTCGGTTCGACCTCCATCGGCAGCGTCACCATTGGCGGCTCGTTGCTTGGAGGCGACAACGCCACCAGCGGCAGCATCATTTCGGGTGGCTCCCTTGGCCCGGTGAAGATCGCTCACGATGTGCTCGGCGGGTCGTTCGCGGAATCCGGGAAGATCCGCGCGATCACCAGCATCGAACGCGTGACCATTGGCGGCTCGCTTATCGGCGGCACCGCGGCGAATTCAGGCGTGATTCTCGCCGGCAGCAGTCCCACTGCCACCCTCGGCCCGGTCGTGATCGGCGGGGATGTCGTCGGCGGAGCGTTTGCCTCCACGGGTTTCGTCTCCGGCGGCGTGATGTCGAGCGTGACGGTCGGCGGTTCGCTGGTGGGCGGCGGGGCCAACCAGAGCGGGCAAATCAACTCGAAAGGGGGCATGGGCATCGTGAAAATCGCGCACAGCGTGAACGGGGGCAGCATTATGGCGAACGGGAGCATCGCGAGCGTGACGCTCGGTGGCTCGCTCATCGGCGGCGATGTGAGCCAATCCGGATCGATCCAGGCCTTTGAAAGCCTCGGCGCGGTGAAAATCGGTGGCAGCGTCGTCGGTGGCTCGGCCTCCACGACAGGCTATGTTTACGGTTCCTCCATCACCAGCATCACGATTGGCGGCTCGATGCTCGGCGGTGACGGGGACAACAGCGGTGGCATTGCCTCCGGCGGCTCCCTTGGGCCGGTGAAGATCGCTCGCGATGTGCGCGGTGGAACGACCACGAATACCGGTAAGATCAGCTCGTTTACCAGCATCGCACGGGTGACTATTGGCGGCTCGCTTGTCGGCGGGTCTGCGGCCGTCTCAGGCTCGATTTTCGCCGCCGACGGCCCCGAGGGCGTACTCGGTCCGGTCGTGATCGGCGGGAATGTCGTCGGCGGAGCGTTTACCTCCACGGGCCTCATCGACGGCGGCGTGATCACGAGCGTGACGATTGGCGGTTCGCTGCTCGGCGGTTCGCTGCTGAGCGGAGTGAGTGCTAATTACAGCGGCGCCATCGTGGCCTCCGTCACGGTCACCGGCGCGGTGAAGATTGGGCACGACGTCGTCGGTGGCGGTATCGGCGGCGCAGTGTTTCTCGTGGACTCGGGCACAATCTGGAGCGCGGGCCGCCTGCCGAGCGTGACCATCGGCGGCTCGCTCATCTCGGGCGTGGATGATAGCACCGACATCCTTTACACCAGCGGCGCAATTACCGCTGGCGACGACATCGGCTCGGTCACCATCCGCGGTAACGTCATAGGCCAAGCCGACACCGGCAATGGCGCTTCACCTGCGCGCATCATCGCGCGCGGCCAGAAGACGCCCGGCACCACGACCGATGTGGCGATCGGCAAAATTACGATCGGCGGCCGCGTCGAGCGCGGCCAGTTCCTTGCGGGCTTCGTCACGAATATCGTCGGTTTCAATCCCGATGCACAGATCGGCGCCGTGAGCGTCGGCGGCGATTGGGTCGCGAGCACCATCGCCGCTGGCGCCCAGAATTTCGGCAACGACGGCCAGCCCGGCGGCACGGGCGCGAACGCGGACAACGTGAACTTCGGCAACGCAAACGACACAAAGATAGGCTCCATCGCCGACGTCCCCGCCATCACGTCCAGGATCGCGAGCATCACGATCCGCGGCCAGCTCTACGGCACGCCCGGCGTCGGGTTGGATCGCTTCGGCTTCATCGCGGAGGAGATCGCCGCGTTCAAGGTCGGCAGCCTCAAAGTCAACCTCCTCCCCGGCCCACACTCCGACGGCTTGGTCACCTTTGCCTTCCTCCCCGACGTGCACCTCGACGAAGTGCTCACGCCGTAATTCCGTCACCGATCCTCTTCGGCCATACAGCACAGGGAAGATTGTCCGCGCCAGGAAGACGTGGCACGCGTGTGCCCATGAAAGCGATCCTGCTCTGCCTCGCCATTCTTGTCACCCTCACTGGATGCGGCACGACCGTGACCGGCAGGAAAGTGATCCTCTCGACTCGATGCCCGGTGCATGGCGATTGGCTCGTCAGGATTTCAGGTTACACGTTCTCCCGCGGTATTTGCGCAGACCCTGCCTGGGACTACGTGCGCTTCATGGCCGAGGCGGAGGCGCGACTGCCTCACACCACGCCGTGGTCTTTTTCCGCAACTCGCGGCCGGGAACTCACACGTCCAACGACGGCGACGGTATGTCCGCGATGCGACTCGGAATTTGGACGGCAATTCGCCGACTACGAAAAGCTCAGTGAAGCCGAGAAGGAAGCGAGATGGAATCATTACCTCCGCCACGCATCCGATCGCGACAAACAGAAAGTGCGGCAAAAATCGCAGCATCGAATGCCGACTCCGCTCGCAGTGAATGGGCTGAAGGCTCCGCAGGTGACGGCCTCGGCTCAGTTCCCGTAGCGAGCGCAGGCCCGGCTACGCATCCCCCGCAAGCATCGAGCCCAGCGGGGCGTGACATCCATCATGTCGCCGTCGATTGGTGCCGCAGGGCACATCAGCACGCCGCACCTCGCCCCGTCACACCTGCCGTCTCCGCCGCATCAACGCTGCCAGGCCCCCGCTCATCAAGAGCCCGCCGCACCAAGGCTCGGGCACGATAAGGATGGGTTGCTCCGGCACCGTCTCCCATGCCCACCCCCGCAAAACTGCATAAGTCGGCAACACCTGGCCGGCAATCCCCGGCTCGTAGCCCATGTGTAGATATCCGTAGTGAATCCCGTCCTCCAATTCAAACCGCACCCCTGCGAAATCCCAATCCGCGGGGATCTGTCTGCTTCCGACGGACGACCAATAGCCGCTCGGGGGCACGCCGCCGATGGCGTTTCCCATCACGTAGCGAGAGAGGTTCTCCACGCCGCGAACCACACGGCTTTCTCCCGTGTGATCGACGCCGTCGAGTCCGTTTCCCCAGCGGATGCCGGTCCCTGGAACCTGCGGTCCCAAGATCGACCCGGCAGGCAGCGGCACCGGCAGATAATACCAGTCCGCCTCGTGAAAATTCGTGGTGATCATCTGGTTGGTGAGGCGCGTGCTGCCCATATCGAGAAACTGTGCCGCTTCCCAAACCAACGTGAACTCCGCTTGTCCGTCGCCGTTGAAATCGATGGGATAAAACGCAAAAATGCCGGGCCCATACTCCGCCGGAGCCCCCGCAAGAGGAGCCGGCTCCAGGCTGGTGCGGAAGGGGATCGGCAGCGTGTACGTCGTGACCTCCGCTCCCGCCCGCTGGACAAGCGAGAACCCACACACGACCAGCACCGCCCGGAACAGAGTTCGTGTCTTCACAGCGGACAACCTACCCACCTGCCGACTGTCGTCATCCACAAACTTGGATTTGTGCCAGTGTCCGTCGTGGCGAAATGCCCAACGGTGGAACCGAAGCAGGTCCCCGCCGTCAAATGTCGGCAACATCAAGTCCACCTTCTCCCCGGCCCCACCAACGACGTGGTCGCGTTCGGCTCCCTCAACGACCTGCACCTCGATGAAGTACTAACGTTGTAGTAGCGCCCGGTAGAAAACGGCATTTCTTTGCTAAAAGCGGCATGCAGCACATAACCACGACGGCTTCGGAAATTGCGTTCTATAAATCCGTTGTCGGTCCTCTCTGCCCGCGCCGTAAACTCACCGCCTCGGCGCGCTACTCTTGGCGGATTTCCGAGAAGATTCGATCTGTCCTTCTTTTGAGCCCATCGACTATCATCCGTTCCAGTGCCGAGATCAACGCCGGTCAAACACCATTTAGAGAATCCGGAAGCCCAACTAAGATTCGAATTCGACCGCCTTTAGCCCTTTTTCCACCCTAAGGTTATTAAAAGCGTGGATTGCGTCATCGAAGCGTATTCCATGGTGCGCGATTTTCGAAAGAGATTCTAAGCCCGCCAACGGGCGCAAGTCGCTCACACGGGTGAAGGAGATGTCGAGCCACTCCAGTTTTGCCATTCCCGCAAGGGGACTAAGATCAACTACCCTCGTGCTCATCACGTCCACATTTGTGAGTCTTTTCAACTTCTTGATTGGCATCAAGTCACTTACACCAGTAGCCCACACATTAAGCGATACCAAGCTCTCCATCTCAGCAAGGGGCCGCAGATCATTCACTTGCGTTCGCCAAGCGTAAAGCAACTTGAGTTTGGTTAAACCGGCCAACGGAGTGAGATCTTCGATATTTGTTCCAGAAAAATTAAGCGCCTGCAGGTGAATCAAATCACGCAACGGGCTTAAGTCTGTAACCTTCGTTTTGCCGATTTCGAGGATTTCCAAACCAGTAAGCCCGCTAAGGGGAGTGAGGTCGCTCACATCACAATTTGAGATATCGAGCCGACGCAGCTGTGTTTGCTCCTTTAGTGGCGTAATATCGCGCACGTTTCGACAATCAGGTAGAGTCAAGTTAGACGGCATCTTCAAACCGGAAAGTGGTGCAAGATCGCGAATGTGCTCACAAGGGCACCATGAAGGAAGCTTCCCATCTTTCTGGAGTTGTTCGCGCACTGGAGAAAAGTTAAGGGCATTGCGATACCGAGCAAGTTCTGCAAGGACAGTCGTCGAATTGTCTTGAAGATAACGATCTAGCTCCGCAGATGCATCTTTCGATTGCATGGTCCCTAGCGCCCGAACGCATGCGGCACGCTGCCGCACCGGAGCTTTTCGATCACGAGTTAGATATGGAATGGCGGCTTCCTCGCAAGCCGCAATCGCCTCCGCGTCAGAGAATGTGGTGGGAGGAAGAAACTCTTCTCGAAGGGCTGCGATTTTTCGCTGTAACTCTGGAGTGAGACCGGCGGTCGTGGCGATCTGCACTAACAGGAGGTGGGCGGGACGATTTTTATGGCGAGCTGCACGTTCCCTCGCGGAGGGCGTTCGGAAAATTCGGAGAATTTCAGCGACAAGTTCATCAGCCTTTCTGGAACTGCGAACCGCGCGCATCGCCGTAAATCGAAGGACGGGCTGCCACGCCGGATCTGCAGCATTCTTAGCGAGCGAAACGACATCGCGCTTGTCAAGCCCAGCCCAGAATTCACCGGCTAAGAATTCCTTAAATGTGTTATGGATGAACTCGACGGTGTCTCCTGCACCATAGCGCAGCATTCCACTACGTTCGATAAGGGCTTTCCGTATGTCTCCTGCCACGAGGTGGGCTAGTGTCGGAAATCCGCGTAGAACTGTCGCGATTTGGCTGTCCACGACTTCAGTCGGGAGAGCGGAGACACCATCTACAAACATTGAATGAGCGATTTCGCAGAGAATTTCTTTTTTGTGTTGCTTATAGTCGAGTAATTCGTAGCCGTCTCGCCGAGTTCCTTCCCGATGAACAATGTTCTGCCTCTCATCACGAGTGTGAAGGAGCATCTTACACAACTCATCGCAAACTTCGCCTTCATTGCGCGGGAGTTGCGCCTTTCCCTCCAAATGGAGGGCGCAGATTGCGGCGGCCAAAAGTGGATTCGTCGTAAGACGAGCGACAGGAGGATTTAAGTGAAGTTGTGCCTTAAGTTTATCCGCTGCGGTGTCGACATCCGACGCACGGCCCTCCGCACGGTAGTTCTTGCGCACGGCGCGATGCCAGAAATCAATAAATGTATCTCGGTCGGCGGGGCTGAGCGGCTCGACGCTCGCCTGCGCAACGTCCTCATCGGCTAACCAGTTGTCGGAGATCGCACCAGGACCTTTCCAGCACAGTGGGATCCGAAGCTTGGAATTCACGTGACTTGAAGTCGC
>JADMIO011053080.1_pt1 | contig 56654 bp, 38 predicted proteins | sample 8958161 | NCBI WGS metagenome assembly JADMIO01 (sample SAMN16585339, study PRJNA669376) | soil metagenome | isolation source: Crop rotation soil | place: USA: Cullars Rotation, Alabama | collected 2011
CCGCGACTTCAAGTCACGTGAATTCCAAGCTTCGGATCCCACTGTGCTGGAAAGGCGACGAACAGGTCCGCCGCGTTACGCTGACCAACGGCACGCGCACGTGGACCGAGGACTGCGACGTCTTCGCCTGCGGCTTTCATCTCGTGCCGAACATCGAGTTGCCGCTCGCGCTCGATTGCGAACTCGAACACGGCTTCGTCTGGGTCGATTCGTTCCAGGCGACCAGCGTGAAGAATGTGTATTGCGCCGGCGAACCGAACGGGATCGGCGGCGCGGACAGCGCCTTGACCGAGGGACAAATCGCCGGCCACGCCGCCAGCGAACAACCGCAGCGCGCGAAGGCGTTGTTTACGGAACGCGCCGTCTGGCATAAATTCCGCGCCGCGCTGGCTGCGACCTATGCCTTGCGCGACGAATTGAAATCGCTCGCGCCGGACGACACACTGCTGTGCCGCTGCGAGGATGTAACGGTCGCCCGGACGCGTTCGTTCCGTGGCTGGCGCGATGCGAAGTTGCAGTCGCGCTGCGGCATGGGCCCGTGTCAGGGCCGCGTGTGCGGCGCCGCAGCGAAGGTGCTTTTTGGCTGGGGCATGGAATCGGTGCGGCCTCCGGTGCTGCCGGCGAGGGTGGAGAGTTTGATTTCGGTGGGAAATTCAACCGCAGATGAACGCAGATGAACGCAGATGGGAACAGGAAGAAATATCTGCGTCCATCTGCGTCCATCTGCGGTTAAAAACGATTTTCAGAGTGAACGGATTTTGACCAACAATTAAACAGGAACCAAAAAAACATGAAGATGAACTGGAAAGGCGTCATCCCCGCGATGACCACGGAATTTAAACCCGACTACAGCGTCGATCACGCCGCCGTGGCGAAACACGCGCGATGGCTCGTCGACAACGGCTGCACCGGCGTCGTCGCACTCGGCTCGCTCGGCGAAAGCGCGACGCTGAGCTTCGATGAGAAAGTCGCGATCCTCAAGACGTGCGTCAAAGCGCTCGACGGCAAACCGGTCGTCGCGGGCATCGCCTCGTTGAGCACTGCCGAAGCCATCGCGCTGTCGCGAGAGGCGGAGAAGGCCGGCTGTTCCGGACTCATGGTGCTGCCGCCGTACGTTTACACCAGTGACTGGCGCGAGATGAAGGCGCATCCGCAAGCCGTGATTCGCGCGACCAAGCTGCCTTGCATGCTCTACAACAATCCGGTTTCCTACCGCACCGATTATCTCCCGCCGCAAATCCAGGAGCTCGCCAACGAACACAAGAATCTCGAAGCCGTGAAGGAATCGAGCGCGGACGCGCGGCGCGTGACGGCGTTGAAGGCGATTTGCGGCGACCGCCTCGCTCTGTTTGTCGGCGTCGATGACGTCGTCGTCGAAGGCGTGGGCGCCGGCGCGGTCGGCTGGATTGCCGGACTCGTGAACGCGTTTCCGAAGGAGTCCGTCGCGCTGTTCGATTACGCGGTCGCCGGGAAGAAGAAGGAAGCCGCCGAGTTGTATCGCTGGTTCCTGCCGTTGCTGCGGATGGACACCGTGAACAAGTTCGTGCAACTGATCAAACTCGTGCAACAGGAAGTCGGTCGCGGCCACGAACGCGTGCGTCCGCCGCGGCTGATCATGGATGGCGAGGAACGGAAGGTCGCGCTGGAAACGTTGAAGCAGGCGCTGGCGAAGCCGCCGAAGTTGTGAAATGTTCTCGGCTCGCGGGCGGAGCGCTGATCTCCAGATCGGCGCGAACCTAATTATTTGAGCCGCGCCGATCTGGAGATCGGCGCTCCAATCAAACAAACATGAAACTCGAAGGTCTTTCCATCCTCGGCCAGCGCCGCGTGAAGTCGGCGGGCAAAGCCACAGCCGCCATGAACCCCACCACCGGCGCCGCACTCGAGCCCGGTTATTTCTGGGCGACAACCCCGGACGTGGAATCGGCGGCGCAACTGGCTGCGACCGCGTTCGCCGAGTATCGCACCTGGGACGCGAAACGCCGCGCGAAACTGCTTCGCCGCATCGCCGAGCTGTTCGAAGCCAACGCCGCCGCGATCCAGGAACGCGCGAATCAGGAAACCGCCTTGCCCCCCGCGCGACTGCAGGGCGAGACCGCGCGGACGTGCGGACAACTGAGAATGTTCGCGCAGTTGATCGAAGACGGCTGGTGGATCGACGCGCGGATCGATCACGCCGATCCCAACCGCAAGCCGCTGCCGAAACCCGACGTGCGTTCGATGATGGCGCCGCTCGGTCCGGTGGTCGTGTTCAGCTCGAGCAACTTTCCGTTCGCCTTCTCCGTTGCCGGCGGCGACACCGCATCGGCGCTCGCGGCCGGTTGTCCGGTCATTGTGAAACCGCATCAGGGGCATCTCGGAACGTCCGAGCTGGTCGGACTCGTGGTTCAACAGGCGGCCCGCGATTGCGGCGCGCCGGAAGGAATTTTTTCGCTGCTCTACGGACCGGGCCGCGAGATCGGCATGGCGCTGGTGAAACATCCGGCGATCAAAGCGGTGGGCTTCACCGGCTCGCGCGCCGGCGGCCGCGCGCTGATGGACGCCGCGGCAGCGCGGCCGGAGCCGATTCCGGTCTATGCGGAGATGGGCAGCATCAATCCGGTGTTCCTCCTGCCGGGCGCGTTGAAGCAAAACGCGGAAACGCTCGCGACGGGAATGCAGGCCTCGGTCACGCTCGGCGTCGGACAATTCTGCACGAATCCCGGCCTGGTGTTCGCGGACAAAAGCACGGCTGCGGAAACGTTTGTGCAGAAGCTGACGACGCTGATGGCCGGAACGCCGGCGGGAACGATGCTGACGGCGGACTTGTGTTCGGCGTATCGCAGCGGGATCGAAAAATTTTCGAAGACCGCCGGCGTGCAACGCGCCGCAGCCGTCGCAGCAGAGCCCGGCGCAGGAAAGGCGCAGGCGGGAGCAGCGTTGTTCGTGGCCGAGGGCGACACGTTTTTGAAAACTCATGACTTGATGGAGGAAGTCTTCGGCCCCTCAACGCTGGTCGTGCGTTGCGACAATCGCGAACAAATGCTCGCCGCCGCACGCGCACTGGAAGGCCAGCTCACGGCGACGATTCACGGCACCCCGGAAGACCTCGCCGCGAATCGCGATCTGATTTCCATTCTCGAAACCAAAGCCGGCCGGCTCCTGTTCAACGGTTTTCCCACCGGAGTTGAAGTTTGTCACGCGATGACGCATGGCGGTCCATATCCGGCGACGGCGGATGGCCGGTCCACTTCGGTCGGCACGCGCGCGATCGATCGTTTCGTGCGGCCGGTGTGTTATCAGAATTTTCCCGACGCGGCCTTGCCGGAGGAATTGAAGGAAGGCAATCCGCTCGGGATCTTTCGAATCGTGGACGGCAAGCCGGGCGCGCACTAGCCAACGGGGAGCAAGGATGCTCCCCGAACCCGAAGCGTGCGCCACGTGTAGCGCAGGCATCCCTGCCTGCGAGTTCGGGCGGCATCTCTGCCGCCCGTTTCCCTTGCCGACAGCGGCTTCACTTCTCCCGCCGAATCCTCCGCCGAACGGGCATGTCGACTGCTCGGAATGAAGGCGTCCGCCGCAAGCCATCGCGGTTTGCCGTCAGGCGGCTAAGAATCACGGGCCAAATGGAATACACCTCAATCCGGAGGGTGATTCCGCCGATAACGACGACTAGAAGCGTGCGCCGACCAACAAAGTCGCTGTGGTCAAAACTGATCCAGGGAACAGGAATTTTCTTCCTGTTCCCCTTCGCCGTTCTTGCTCTCGATCCGGCAAAGGGCCTTCTTCAATTCCGTTGTCACAGCTGGCTGCGCGAGGACGGTCTGCCGGCGAACGGCATTAATGCGATCGCCCAGACCCACGACGGTTATCTGTGGGTGGGAACGCAAATGGGGTTCGTGCGACTCGACGGCCTGGAGTTCAAAGCGTTCAACCTGCCGAGCCGGGCGGAATTCCGGAACCAGATAATCTCCTCACTCGCTTCCTCGCGCAACGGCGGGCTGTGGTTCGGCATTCGCAACGGGGCATTCGGGTTCTTCGATCAAAAGACCGGCTTTGCGCCGGTGCGCCATCAGCCGTGGATCGACCCGATGATGAACGTCATCTCGCTGCGTGAAGCCACCGACGGCGCGGTGTGGGTCGGCAGCGGCAAAGGGGTCGCGCGCTTCGTTCCCGGAAAAACCAACGAGACCCAATTGTTCAACGACGTCGTCAATGTCACCGCGCTCTACGAAGATTCCCGTCAACGCATTTGGGTCGGCACCGACGGCCAGGGCCTGCATTACTGGCAGGATGGAAAGCTCGTGCGTTTTCCCGACGACGCGGTGAATCGCTTGACCGTCTTCGCCATTGCAGAAGATCTCTCCGGCCGGATTTGGATCGGCACTCCTCAAGGACTGCGTTGCTTTGATTCCCGTTTTCAACCGATCGAAGCGTTGACCACCTACACGGAAGTCAAAGCCATGCTCGTGGACCGGCACGGAGTTTTATGGATCGGCACGACCGGTGAAGGGCTGGTCCGCTACGACGACGGCAAATTCTCGTCGATCGGGAAAAGCGACGGTCTGGCGAGCGACAATGTCACCGCGTTGTGCGAAGACCACGAAGGCAATCTCTGGATCGGCACGCGCAACGGGCTGACGCAGCTTGCCGATGTAAAGCTTCCGCTCTTCTCCGCGACGGAAGGTCTGTCCGCCGGCTCTTATCACGATGTCTGCGTGGCGGCGGGCGGTGGATTGTGGGCGGGAACCAGCCGGGGCATCTCGCGCTTCAACGGCACTTCGGCGACGAACTACACCATGGACGCCGGCCTGGCCATGCCTTACATCAAACGCGTTTTCGAAGCCACGAACGGCGACCTCTACATCGTCGATGGCGGCAAAAATGTCGAAATCCTGTCTGACGGAAAAGTCGTCGCGCGTTACGCGAACACCAATTGGCCCACCGCATTCGCCGAGGATGCGCAAGGCGTGGTGGTCGCGGTGGGCGGCGAGTTGTTTCGCGTGAGCCGCGAACAGTTCGGGCCCTATACCTATGCCAGCTCCAATTCCCCGCCGTTCTACTGGATTCGCAACCTTTCCAGCTGTCGCGATGGTTCCATTCTCGTGGCGACCGTGAACGGGTTTTTCCGGTTGAAGAACGGCAGCTTCGATCATTGGACGGTCGAGAACGGGCTGTCCGACTTCAATGTGCTCTGGGCCTCGGAAGACGCTCAAGGCACCGTGTGGGCCGGTCTCACCACTGGCATCTGCCGGTTGAAGAACGGGCGAATACAGAGCGTCGGCGCCAGCAGCGGCTTGTTCGACAACTTCATCAACGCCCTCGTGCCGGACAATCGCGGCGGAGTCTGGATCAATTCAAGCCGCGGCATTTTCCGCGTCAGCCAGCAGACGCTCGACGATTTCTTCGCCGGCAAACGCCGCAATGTCGACTACACAGCCTACGACGGACAGGAAGCGGTCAAGACGATCGATACCACGGAGGTTGAATACATCGGCTGCAAAACCAGCGACGGCCGCGTGTGGTTCCCGACGCCGCAGGGACTGGTGATGATCGATCCCTCACGCCTCGACACTAAATCCGTCGCGCCGCCGGTGCACATCGAACGCGTGACTGCCAACGGCGTCGAAGTCACGTCGCCGTTCCGTCCCACGGTCCTTCCGGGCAAAGGCGAACTTGGCTTCCAATACTCCGGCGTCAGCTTCATTGCGCCGCAGAAGATGCGCTTTCGCTATCGGCTCGACGGCTACGAAGTGGACTGGGTTGAAGCCGGCGGCCGGCGCACGGCGTTTTACACAAACCTCAAACCGGGCCAATACCGCTTCCACGTCCAGGCCTGCAACTCGGAGGGCGTCTGGAACACAATCGGGGACAGCTTTGCGATCGAACTGCCGCCGCATTTTTATCAGACGACGTGGGCGATGATTCTCGCCATTGGGCTTGGAGTGGCCGGGCTGTTCGGCTGCTACGCCTGGCTCGTCCGGCGTCTGCGTCAGCGGCAGTTGAAATTACAGGAAGCCAATTCGGCGCTCGAATCCCGCATTCGCGAACGCACGCGCGAATTGGCCGAGCAACGCAATCTGCTCCGCACGCTCATCGATCACCTACCCGACAATGTTTTCGTCAAAGACCTCGAAAGCCGCGTCGTGATCGACAACCTCGCCCACGCGCGAATGTTCGGTGTGGCGGATCCGGAACAGGCGATCGGCAAAACCGACTTCGAAAGTTTCCCGAAGGAGATCGCCGAGAAATTTTTCGCCGACGAACAGAAGCTGCTCGCCAAGGGTGGATTCTACGAAGCCGAAGAACGAATTCCCGACGCGCAGACCGGGGCCGTGCGCTGGCTCCGCACGACGAAAGTTCCGCTGCGCGACAGCCAGGGCAAGATCGTCGGGCTCGCCGGCATTCACCGCGACATCACCGAACGCAAGCTGATGGAGGAGGAAGTCGAGCGCACGCACAAGCAACTGCTCCAGGTCTCGCGCAAGGCCGGCATGGCGGAAGTGGCGACCAGTGTGTTGCACAACGTCGGCAACGTGCTGAACAGCGTCAACGTCTCCACCACGCTCCTCGCCGACAACATCAAGCAGTCCAAGGCTGCCAACCTCTCCAAAGTGTCGGCGATGTTCAAGGAAAACGAAGTCAACCTCGGAACGTTTCTCACCACGGACCGGCGCGGAAAACAAGTTCCCGGCTACGTGCATCAGCTCGCCAATTTTCTCGCCGAGGAACAGAAGACGAACCTCGAGGAAATTGAAGCGATCCGCAAACACGTCGAACACATCAAGGAAATCGTGACGATGCAGCAGAACTACGCCAAGATTTCCGGCGTCACCGAAAAGGTCCGGATCAGCGAACTCGTCGAAGACGCCCTGCGCATCAACGCCGGCGCGCTGGTGCGGCACGACGTCAAGGTGACAACCGAATACGATTCCAAGCTTCCGGAAATCATCGTCGACAAGCACAAGGTCCTGCAGATCCTCGTCAATCTCATCCGCAACGCCAAGTACGCCTGCGATGAATCCGGAAAGAAGGACAAACAGATGAGCGTGCAGGTCGGCAACGGCGAAAACGTTGTGCGGGTTGTGGTCACCGACAATGGCGTTGGCATCCGGCCGGAGAACCTGACGCGCATTTTCAATCACGGTTTCACCACGCGAAAGCATGGACACGGCTTCGGCCTTCACAGCGGCGCGCTCGCCGCTCGCGAAATGGGCGGCGCCCTCACCGCGCACAGCGAGGGACCCGGCCTGGGCGCGACGTTTGTGCTCCAATTGCCTTTCCAGCCCGCCAAGGTTCATCTTCAGGCAACTGACGGTCCAGAGGTCCACGGCGGGCCGACGGAATAGTTCCAAGTTCCAGGTTCCAAGGGTGCATCCTTGCGTGTCGTGAACGGTTAACAGGCCGAAGGCCTGACCCATCGTAGCCGACGGCAACGCCCTCGGTCGGTTTCCCATCGATTCATTCGCTCTGAAAGAGCATTCCAGATCATCGCCCTGGATTGCCCTTTCAGGGCGAGAGATCATTGTACCATGAATTCCGAGGGCGTTGCCCTCGGCTACGATGGTTGGAGCCTTTCAGGTTCAGAACTTTCAATCCCCCTGCAACCGATAGAACCGGCTTTGCACCGCATCGAGGGGAAGACTCACATTGAAAACCGCGCCGGTGCTTTGAACGGAATTCGTCACCGACGACCAGCCTCCAACTGCATTCAGATTCGTTGCCGTCTTCAAACTCATCCCCGCGCCGCTCAAAGGCCACTCGATCGTGAGACTGCCCGACTTCACGCCGGCGCTCAACGTGATCGGCGCTGCCAGCGCGCCCACGGCGTCGTTGACCGGTAACACGCTTCCGGTCGGCGCGGGACTGCCGGTGCCGGACGCGAAGAAGGATCGTTTGTCGAACCCGGCGAGATTGTAGCCGGACAGCCGCTGATATTCGGTGCCCCACCAGAACACTCCGGTGCCGCGACGGCCCGGCAGCGATTTCACAACCTGCGCCAGCGCGGCGACGAATTGCACCTGGCCGTTGGTCGTGGCGGGAATGCCGTAAACGTTCGTCGTGCCACCCCACGGAAACGCCGTCTCGGCCACCATCACCGGTTTCTGATAACGCAGCGCCGCATTGGTTAGACAATTCTGAAGATCTCCCAGCGTTCCGTGCCACCAGGGATAATAACTCTCGCCGATGATGTCGAACGGCACCTGTTGATGCGCCAGGTTGTCGAAGAACCATTTCGTCGTGGACCAATCGCCGCCGCGATCGATGTGCACCATGATCTTCGGCGGGTTCGTGCCCGAGGCGTCCTTGATGCCGTCGATCGCCGCCTTCATCAACTGGCCGAAGTTAAACCACGACGTGTTCGTATTTCCGCTCACGTGTCCGTCGGGCCAGAGCAAACCGCCGGTGATTTCATTGCCGATCTGCACGTAGTCGGGCATCGCGCCGGCGGCTTTGAAGGCTGCGATGCAATTGCTGTTGTAACTGCGCATCTGTTGCACGAGTTGCACGAAGGTGAGATTGGTCCACGCCGATGGTTTGGTTTGATTCCCCGGATCCGCCCACGTGTCGGAGTAATGAAAGTCGAGGAGGAACTGAAGTCCGGCGCTCTTCACCCGCACGGCGAGCGGAACGGTGTAGTCGAGGTTGTTGATGCAGTTATAAGGATCGGCCAGCGCCTGGGCCGCGCTGCTGGTGAACAACCGCAACCGCACGCAGTTCACGCCGTGATCGCGCAGGATCAGGAGTCCGTCGCGAATCTGGCCGTGATCGCGGTAGAGAGTTCCGCGATCCTCGAAAAATTTCAGATGCGAAAAATCGGCGCCCGAAAGGAATTCATCGGCGCGGCACGTGAAGGCGGCGATTGAGATCAACGCGAGGCAGGCGAACCGAACGGCCGCCACGGAACGGAGCGCCGGCAGCGGTTCACTTCGATATTCGTCTCCAACCTTCGCCATCACGGCCCGATCAACCGGAAGAATTGCGGCCCGGCACCGACGTTGATGTTGGTCGAACTCAGGCCTTCGGTGCCGCCGACGTCGGACCACGGGCCGCCGATACTGCCCGCGCTCTGCAATCGCACATGCGTCCCGGCCGACCAGGAAATCATGACCTGTCCGCCCGACGGCTTGCTGACGGACAAAGTTCCCAGCGACGTGATGTTGTTGAAGAAAGCGAATGGCAGGGTTTGCGGATTCGTGTCCGTGATCGTGTAGTTGCGATTGCCTATGTTTTCCCAGGTCGCGCCATTGTTCAAGACGAACTGATACTGCACGTTTGCGCCGACGATGTGATTGGTATCAACCCACGTGCCGGAATAAACCAACGGATTGGCCGGGCTGTTGGTCAGCATGAATCCGCCGAGCCACGCGCCGCCGCCGCCAGCGAGGAAATTGCCGCGGGCTTCCACGATGTCGCCAAGGTCGGGATTGAAATTACCCAGCGCCTGCTGCACGCCCATGTTGACCGTGAACGTCAGCGGGATCGCGGACGGAACATTCGTGATGTTGTTGAAGAACACAACCGGCAGCACCTGGCTGCTGGCCGCGAGCGTGAAGGTCCGGTCCGGAATCGATTCCCAGGTCGTGCCGTTGTTGATCGTGTATTTGAACGCGACCGTGCTGCCGATCTGGTTGGTGATATTGACCGTGGTCATCCAGATGTCGGCGTTCGTGCCGCTGTTGGTCAGCGCATTCGCGGTGGCCGACCAGTTGTTGACGGAATCGCCGGCGACGGTGACGCCGTCCGAAAGCGGATTGAAATTCCCGAGCGCCGATTGCACCGACATGTTGACGCGGAACGTCACGGGAATCACCGGCAGGTTCGCGTTCGTAATGTTGTTGAAATAAACGACGGGCAAATTCGTGGCGACCGACGGCACGACGAACGCGCGGTTCTGCGCGCCGTTCGGTCCGACGTTTCCTTCCCAGACTTCGCCGCTGGCGGTGGTGGTCATGACGAACTTGAATTGCACCGTGCTGCCCGGAGCATTCGTGATGTCATACGTGGCGGTGTAAACATCGGGGTTCCCGCTGGGAGTCAGATACATCACTCCGCCCATCCACGCACCGCCGGGAAACGTGGCAAAGGAACCGCGCGTTTCCACCAGGTCGCCGTTGGGCGGCGTGAAATTCCCCAGGCTCTGCTGCACGGACATGTTCACGCTGAACGTCACGGACACGGCCGACGCCGCGACGGTTGAGATCAGGACCAGCGCCTGGAGGAAAAAGATTTTTGCCGACATTTTCATAGCGATGCTTTAGCGATGTGGGTTTCGATCACGCCTGATAGTTGTTCTTCAATCGTGCCTTAACGGTCCGATTTGCCTAGCCTCACAAATGTATGGGTTGCGCAGCCGCCCACGTGAGGAGGCGGACTTTTTAACCACGAATGAACACGAATAAACACGAATGGATTTTGGACTGCGGTGGCAGAGCGCAGCGGCGACACCGCAGTCCAAAAGCACCCATTTCCGATTCGTGTCCATTCGTGTTCATTCGTGGTTCAGTAAAACGCCGTCGCATTCCCACCCGCGTATTGCCATTGAATGAACATCTTCTTGTGCGTCTCCACATGGCCGTCCGCAAAGGTCAGGTTCACCGACTGCAGATTGTTTCCAATCGAATGACCGGCGCGCGCCTGCGACAGGTTCATGTTGACCCCGGGGGCGTAACAATAATCCGTAATGAACGGCTGAATGATCGCTACCGGATCTTCGAGCCGTCGCGGCCAGCCGTTGGTCGCGCGCGCGGTCTGACCGAAGTTCGGCGACGGAAAAATAATCGGGCTGGTGGGATTGATCTTCCGCGGCACCCACCATCCGTGATTGAGCACGGCGAACGTTCCGTTGTAGCGCGACAGGTATGCATTCAGATCCGCGATGCTCGACATCGGATGCCCGAGATTGCTCGCTGCCCACGTGTTGGCGGCGTCGACTTCCTCGGGTCGCGTCGGGCAAAACCACATCGGCACCGTGAGACCGAACGGCGCCAGCGCCGGAACCATATCGAGCGAAACATCCCAGGCGTTCAGCGCGCTGGTGCCGGTCATGGGAAACGAAGGCAGGTTGCCGCGCTTGTCATCATTGGCGTAGAGCGACGTCACGATGCCCCACTGACGGTAGTTGGACGTGCAGTTGATGACCTTGGCGCGGAATTTACTGCGCGACAACGCGGGCAAGAGCATGGCCGCGAGCACCGCGATGATCGCGATGACGACCAGCAACTCAATCAACGTGAATGCGGAGGGGTTCCTCCGTTTGGTCATACCGATCCTGCCTGAAACCGTTTCCGCGCCTGACGAAGCACCAGCAAGCCGCCCAGCGTCAGCAGCGCGAGCGAGCCCGGTTCCGGCACTTGAACCGTGTAGGCCAGAGCGTTGCCGCCGGTGTTCCACGGATTGCTGTTCCAGGTTCGCGATACGCCGTCCGACAGCGCGTCCAACACGACGTCGCCGCCCGTAGTGGAAGTCCATACATCAAACATGAAGCTGTCACCGGGATTCAAACCCAACGACGATAGCGCCACCGGAATCGTCACCGAAGTACTGTTCTGGCTCGCCGTGCCGCCGGTCGAAGTCCACGACGACGGCGCCCAGGTCAGCAGCGAGTAACCTGCGAACGACGGATAGGCTCCAATGAAGTAGTCCATACCGCCGGCGCTCATCTGAACGTCCTTTCCCCACCCCCCGGCGGCGTTGAGATTTCCGCCCACGCCGCCGTAAAGATTGCGCGAGATGCCGACGTAGAAGTTGTACCAGTTCTGGCTCGATGGATTGCCCGCGAGTGAAATCGTGAAGGTCAACGTCGACGCGTCGTTGTTCACCGACACGGACGAGATGTCCAGATCGGCCGGGCCGCCGGTGAAATCACCGACCGCATCCGTGTAGATCGCGGCCGAAGCCGACGACGCCGCCAGCGTCAACGCCGCCACGAAACAGGCAGTCGCAGAAACGGTTTTCATATCCGTAAATGCTGCCTCGTTTACGGGTAGTCTGCCTAGCCTCACAAATGTGTGGTTTTGCTGGCGGAAGGAGGTTTTTCTCCGGTGCCGTACGGACGCGCCCCAGCCCTAAGAGACGAATCCTTCACAAGAACTCCGCGCCTCTACATCCTTTAAACGTAGCAGCCGACGTAAGGAGGCTCTAATCAAATTCCTTTAAATGGAGCCTCCTCACGTCGGCTGCTACAAAAGTCTATCCGGCTCGCGCCGAACGAAACTTCAACGCCGCCTCCGTCCGCGACCTCACATGCAGCTTGTTGTACACATGCCGCAGATGCCAGCGCACCGTGCCGTCGGTCAGGCCGAGCCGATCCGCAATCTCCTTGTTCGAACAACCCGCCGCCAGCAGTTCGAGAATCTCCCGTTCGCGCGGCGACAAATCCTCCACTTCAGCCGCGGACGTCAGCGGTTCCTGGAATGACGCGATCACCTTGCGCGCAATCTCCCGCGACATCGGCGCGCCGCCCGATCGCACTTCGCGCACCGCCGAGATGAGTTCCTCAGGCGTGCAACGCTTGAGCAAGTAACCGCACGCCCCAACCCGCAGCGCCTTGAAGATCCGTTCTGTATCTTCGTACACCGTGACCATGATGATCTGCGCGGATGGCAGCAACTGCTTGAGCTGCGCGGTGCATTCAATTCCCGACGCGCCCGGCAGTTGAATGTCCATGAGCACGATGTCGGGTTGATGTTTGGGAATGATCTTCAACGCTTCCTCAGCGGTCGCGCAGGTGCAGACGCAGGAACATTCCGGGTCCGTTTGCACGAACTCGATCAGGCTTTCACGAATGACTTTGTTGTCTTCGACTATGGCAATGCGCGTCATGAGTCTAATTTTGTGGAAACTTTTTCCAAACCCGAACGGCCTCTATTGCTCTCCCTCTCCTCCTGACGAAGGAAGGAGGAGAGGGCCGGGGAGAGGAGGCGCTTGAAAATCTTCTCACGTCAAGGCCAGCCCCTCTCCCCGCTCCTTCGTCGCGGGGAGAGGGAACCGCGCGGGGCATGCCTGGATGTTTTGCAGGGAGCATCTTCATTCTCCATTCGCCGGCACAAACAATCGCAGCGTCGTCCCGCATCCGGCTTCGCTGTCCATTTCAAAATGTCCGCCCAGCTTCTCGACGCGAGCGCGCATGTTCGCCATGCCGTCCATCTCGCCCGTCGGCGCCGACGCGGGCAAACCGCGGCCGTTGTCCATGATCGTCAGCCGCACGTGGCCGTCGGTCACGCGGAAACTCAAGCGCACTTCAGTCGCGCCCGAGTGCCGCACGATATTCGTGAGCGCTTCCTTGAACGCAAGGAACAACTGGTGCCGTTGCCGCGAATCCATCGCGTGATCCGGCGGCGCAAGAGCGTCGTCGAGCCGCCACGCAATCCCCGCCAGTCCGAGAAAGCGATCCGCATACAAACAAAAATAAGTCACCAGCGACGCCAGCGAATCGTGCCGCGGATTCATGGCCCACACAATTTCATCCAGCGCCGTCACCATCTCGCGCGCCTTGTCGCCGACCTGTTCGAGGTAACCACTGCGTTTGTTGTCCACGGCCGACGCCGACTTCGCGCGCGCGGCGAGCATGCTGATCTCGGTGATGCCCGAGCCGAGTTCGTCGTGCAAATCCTGGGCGATGCGCGCGCGTTCCTGTTCCATCGCATGCTGATGTTCGACCCGCTGGCGTTCCTGAATCTGCGCGCCGAGCTGCGCCGTGCGTTCGGTCACCTGCCGATGCAGCTGCGTAATCCACAACATCGTCGCCGCCAGCACCGCCGCGAGCACCCCCACGATCACCAACAACCGGCCCAGCGTCCACCACGGCGGTCGCGCCAGCACTTTAACGTCGAGCGGCGAACCGAGCAGCAGTTCGAACGACGCAATGTTCTCGCCCGCGACGCGATTGCCGCCGCGAGCCACATAAATGCCGGTCAACTCAAGCTGGCTTCCGATCGGCAGCGATTCCGCCGTCGCGTTGGTCGCGTTCCAGCGCGCGACGAACGTGCGCACGCCATTCTGCAACTCGAGCGTTTCATCCGCGCGACTCCGCCGCTGGCTCACCAGCTTGCCCTGGACGCGAACGCGAGTGGAATCGTGTTCCGCGCGAATCAAATCATCCGCCGCCAGCCGCCGGGCTTCCGGCAACGCCGCGTGTCCGGTCTTGCGCACCACCGCTTCGCGCAATACCGGCGCCGCTCCGCCAAACAAATCCGGGAACCCCACGACCTCCACCTGATCGCCGATCGCCAGGCCGTCCGGCACCTTCGCCATGAACCGCACGCCATGTTGTCCGTCAGTCACGAAAAACTCCGGCTCGCGCGCGCCGACGATCTGGCCGGCGACTTTCACGCGTTCGAACGCTCCGGCCTGCGGATCGAACAACAGCAGTTCCGCCAGCGTCTTGCCCGGACGCGAAAACAAATCTCCCGGCGCCGGCTCGTCCACAACGACGTCCGCACCGAAAATCCGGATCCGCCCCGCCCGCACTTGATGCGTCAGATAATCCCACGACGCCAGCAACGTTCCGCGAATTCGCACCAGCGCATTTTCGTAGCGGCCCAGTTCCGCGGACGTTACACCAGTCACGCGCAGTTCGACGTTCACCACACCACCGCGCGTCAACACCGTGACGCCGTCGGGTTGCACCGCGGTGACAATGCCTTCGATCTCGACGAACTGCGCGTCGAGGCTGCCGTTCATCAACTGATCCCACGCCGGCCGCACCGGTTCGGGCAAATGTCCCGCGCTCACACTCGTCACCCGCCGCGCCTTCACGATCGGCGCGAACTTGCTCGGGTCCGTGCTGCCATCGATCTCCAACAACTCCCCGATGCGCGGCGGACGCGAACGGTTGTCGGACCAATCCTCCACATACAATCCACGCGTCGCATCCTGGATCGTGAAGGCCTGGTGCTCCGGAAGAACGCTCGTCACCACACCGCGAAAACGAACCGGATATCCGCGCTCGGCTTCCTCGCGCTTCAAGCGATGCACTTCCACCGCGCTGTGCAGCACGGGCAAAGCATTCGTCGACGCCGCAATGTCGCCGGCTTTATCCTCGGGTCCCGGAAGCCATTCGATCTGATCAACGCCGGGCACGAGCAGAATTCCCGGAATGCGATGACCGTCGGCCGTGATCGCGCTTTCGCAAAAACCCGTCGCACGAATCGTCGAGCGAAGCAGCCGTTCCACGTTCAAACGGGATTTGTCCGCGATCTCCACCCGCATTCGAGCCGAGCCCCAGCCGAGTTCCAGTTCCAAACCATCCGGCTCCTCGCGCACAAAAATCACCTTGCCCTCGACCCGCGCCCATTGGCCGTCCTCGTTTTCGCGCAGGGTCTGGCCGATCGCGAGCGGCCGCGGTTCCGGCGGGTTCCCCTGCCCAATCACGGTCAAACGCCACGCCGCCGGATCGCCAATGAACAACCGGCTGCCGTCATCCGAGCGCAGATAAAACGTGTACAACCCGCCGCGAGGCACCTGGAAAAAGCCCTCGAAGCGCAGTCCGACATGATCGTCGCGAACGCGAATGCTCAGATCGAAATTCGTCGTCACGCCGCTGCGCACTGGAGTCAGCGCGTCGAGTTCCGGCAGAATTTCGCCAGGCACTTCGTAGCAGCGGAAGTCGAGACCATGTGGGGCAGACATTCCTGTCTGCTGGTTTACCGGGCTTTCCAGCCCGGTGTTCCGACGGGCGACTGGAAAGTCGCCCGAACCGGCAGACAGGAATGTCTGCTCCACACTTTCGCGGAATAACATCGCGTCCGGAATTTTTTGCTTCGGCAAATCGGGACCTTCAAACTCCACTTCCAAACCAAACTTGTCGACGCCGTTAAACCAGTCGAGGCGCAGCGGGTGAAGACCGGGCGTGAGATACACCGCGCCGGATTTTTCGGCAAGGTCGTGGACGCCATTGTTGTCCACGACCGGTCCGCGCGCTCCGAGTTTGAACGCGGCGCCGCTGCGGATCAGCGTTCCGTTTCCTTCCAGTCGCACACGCTCGCCGGGCCGGATTGCCGCATTGTAGGCCAACGCCAGTTCCAACTCCACCGCATCCGTGGCATCCTGCAAAACGATCCGGCCCTGAGCCGGCCGCGACCACCAGATGTTTCCTTCGAGTTGAAAAGAGTAACTGCCATTGGAGGATTGCAGCGCCGGATCAGCAATCTGCGCGAGGTTGGTTACGATCGAGGACGCCAGAGTTCCGCCCGGAATCACGCACCAGCCGAGAACGACAAGCCAGGCAGGAATTCTTTTGCGCACGGCAACAGAGTATCGGCCGCGACGCGTTTTTCAAATCAAACCGGCCCTCACAAAAGTGAGGCGGTTCAATCGTTACATCGTTGAATCGTTAAAACGTTACATCGTCGGACGGGCGCTCTGCGGATGTAACGTTCTAACGTTTTAACGTTTCAACGACTCAAACAATCCTCGGATCCACTTCCTCCGGCCGCCACAACCAACGCCCTTCCATCCCGCCGGCGACCACGATCGTTTGTCCGGTCAGATGCCGCGCCAGCCGGTCCGACGACAGAAACACCACCGCATGCGCCATGTCGTCCGGCCGCGCGATCTGCGGCAACGCCATTGTCGCCGTTACCTTGTGCACCATCGCCGCATTGCTCAACTGACGCTCGTTCCGCGGAACAATCGTCCAGCCGGGACAAACGCAATTCACGCGTCCGCCGCAATACTCCTTCGTGTGCGGCGCGATCCGGGCGATTTCATTTTTCAACGTTCGCGTCAGGCCAAACGCCATCGCCGACTTCGCCGACGCGTAATCCGCGTGACCCGCTTCGCCGAACACTCCGGCCGTCGACGCGACCAGCACCGCATTGCCGCGACGTTGTCTGGCGACGACCTTGAAAAATTCCCGCGCGCTGAGAAACACCGACGTCAACACCGTGTCGAGCGTCGCGCGCCATTGCTTCAGCGTCATCTCGTGCAACGGAATGTCGCGCGTTTCCCACGACCCGGCGTTCGCGATCAACGTGTCGACGCGACCGAACTTCTTCACGGTCGCGGCCATCAGGCGTCGAGCATCGGCTTCCTTCGTCAACTCGGCGCGGACCAGGAGCGTGTTGGCGTCGCCGAGTTCGCGTCGCAACGCCTCGGCGCGATCGCGCTGACCGCGATACTGCAACGCCAGCCGCGCGCCTTCCCGGGCGAACTGCCGCGCGACGGCGGACCCAATGCCGCCCGATGCGCCGGTAATGACGACGACTTTGCCCGCGAGATCGGTTTGCATGCGCGCGAGAGTGGCAGAAGCAGTGAACAACCGCAATGATCCCCAATTCATTTAACCGCAGAGAACGCAAAGAGCGCAAAGAGCCGAACGGCTTCAGGGCTGAAAGCCCAAAACAAGATAGCCCAGGGCAAAGCGAGTCTGCGAGCGGCGCCCTGGGTTAGGCATCCAAAGAATTCCAAGTAAGGGGTCAGACCCCAAGGAGGGGTCTGACCCCTTACTGACCCATGAAGGGGTGTCAGATCTTTGCGGTGGGGCCACTGCAACTTCTCATCCAGTTTGTTTCGCCCTTTCAGGGCTTGAGGTGTTTTCCAATCGCCAACCCAGGGCGGCGCTTCGCTCTGCCCTGGGCTATCTTGTTTTGGGCTTTCAGCCCTGACAACTCTCTGCGCTCTTTGCGTTCTCTGCGGTTAAAACAATTTTGAATATCTCTGCGGTATAATTGCCTTGCCAAAAGATTGCGTCGGCGCATTTTCAAAGTCATGAACCGCCTTGCCCTGCTTGCTTTCGCTGCCTTCGCCACGCTGTCTTCACCCGGCGCCGAATCGCCCGCGACGACCAACACCGCGCTCCCGCGCCAGGACGCCAACGGCAATCCGCTTCGCCGCGCGCCGACCGGGCACGTGTCGAACTACGATGAATCCAAAGTCGGCAATTACACGCTGCCCGATCCGCTCGTGTTGAACGACGGCAAACCCGTCCGCGACGCCGACACGTGGCTCAAGCGGCGGCGACCGGAAATTCTCAAGGCCTACGAAACGGAAATCTACGGCCGCATCCCGGAGCGCGCGGCGAAAATGAAAGTGGACTTTGTAGAGGCTGGAGATATTGAAGTGATACCAATCGGAACCCCCACCACGCTGCGTAACGGAGACGTCGAGATAGCCCTCCAGACCAACTCCGCAATCCACAAAGAACTAGTCGGCCACATGCGCGATCTCGATCGTCCGTTAGTCCACGTTCATTTGTATTTACCAACCGGCACGACCAAACCCGTTCCCGTGCTCCTGCACATGGTTTTCTTCAGCGCTACGCCTCCTTCCGCGACCCCTGCAACCACCAACACCGCCCGTCCGCGTTTCACCGAGACCGGCCCAATCGCCGACATCCTCGCGCGCGGATTCGGTTACGCGACGTTCCGCTATACCGAGATCGAAGGCGACTCGCGCACAGGCAGCGTGTCGATTGTCCGCAAACTCGCGCTCGCTCCCGGACAAACCGAACCCGCCCCCGACGAATGGGGCACAATCACCGCGTGGTCCTGGGGCGCCAGTCGCGTGCTGGATTATTTTGAAACCGACCGCGCACTCGATGCGAAGCACGTGGCGATCATCGGCCATTCGCGTCTCGGCAAGACCGCGCTCTGGACCGGCGCGCGCGATCCGCGGTTCGCGCTGGTGTTCTCGAGCTGCGCCGGCGAGATGGGTTCGGCGCTGGCCCGGCGTGATTTTGGCGAAACCGTCGACGACATGGCCGCGAATTTCCCCTGGCAGTTCGCCGGCAATCTCCAGAAGTATTCCGGTCACTGGAACAACATGCCGGTCGACGCGCACGAACTGATCGCGCTCAACGCGCCGCGGCCCGTGTTCATCACCGGCGGCACGCAGGATCAATGGTCCGATCCCGCCGGCGAATATCTCGCCACCGTTGCCGCCGGTCCGGTGTATCGGCTCCTGGGCAAGCAGGATCTCGGCACGACGAATTATCCGCCGCCGCTCGACACGCCGTTGATCAGCGGCGATCTGGGATTCCATTATCACACCGGCGGCCACACGATCACGGCGTCGGACTGGAAGGCGTTTCTGGATTTTGCGGATCGACATTTCAAGTCGGCCCGATAAAGATCGCGTGACGAAGAGGAGGATGAATGGTCCACTTTGAACGACGATGCGCGAACGAACCAAACTTCTTTTAGCCGCCGTGCTCGTGGCCGGGCTCGCCGCTCTGCTGTGGCGGCAGCACCAACTCATTGACAGCGTTCGGGAGCAGAATCAAACCCTCTCGTCCCAACTGGCCACCACCGATTCAGCGCGGACGGCATCGCATGAGTCCGCCGCTCACGCCGACGACTCTTCAACACAAGTTGCCGCGGATCGCGCCGAGCTGGAACGGTTGCGCGCGCAGAGCGAGTCGATGCGGAATCAATTGCAGCAGGCGCAAACCGCCCGCGTGGCCATCGCCCGGTCCGCCACGACGCCGGGCGTCAGTCGCACTCCCCTGCCTCCCGGTTTCATCTCGATGATGGACGCGCAGGACGTCGGCGCCGCGTCGGGCGAGGCGATGATGCAAACGTTTATCTGGGCCATGCGCACCGCCGACACGAATCGCATCGCGGCGTTGCTGGACGCATCGGCGGAAGGAGCGCAAAAGGTCGTTGAAGATATGCTGCGTTCCTTGCCGGCTGCGGCCGAACGCGCCGAGTTCGACCAGGTCGCGGCGACTATGGGATTCCACTTCATACGCGAGATGGCCCTGCCGGACGGCGACACCGCGTTGATCGTCGAAGCGCTTGGGCCGGGAGGCAATAAGCCGGATCGCAAGGCGGTCCGGATCCGGCGCTCCGGAAACGACTGGCGGATGGTTCTCGGCAAATCGGGACCTGAAGAGGTCAAGCTCACGCCGGAACAAATGGGGAATTAGCCGCCGCGACGACACATCGTTCTCGAAAGAATGCGCGAGACCCGAATCAAATTCATGTTGTTGGTGGCCGGCGTGACGACGTTGATCGGCCTGTTGCTGTGGCAGGAAAAAATCATTGCGAACCTTCGATCGCAGAATCAAAGCCTCGCCACGCAGGTTGCAACCTCAGAGCCATCGCGAACCGAACCCCGCGTCGCTGACGCACAGTCCAGCCAGGCGGCGGCGGATCGCGCGGAGTTGGAGCGTTTGCGCGCGCAATCGCAGTCGATGCGAACCCAATTGCAGCAAGCCCAGACCGAACGCGCCGCGATGACTCGCAGCGGAGCCGCATCGCCGGCGACGACGAGTCGCGGAAGCGTCCCGGCCGGCTATGTAAGTGTGCTGGACACGCAGGACGTCGGCGCCGCCTCGAGTGAAGCGATATTCCAGACTTTCATCTGGGCCATGCGCACGGCGGACACGAATCGCATGGCTCAACTGTTGGATATTTCGGCCGAAGGCGCGCGCGAGGGGCTCGAAAAGATGCTCTCCAAACTCCCGGAGGCCGTGGCGCGCGGCGAAATGGAGCGCGAGGCGGCGAACGCAGGGTTCCGTTTTATTCGCGAGCTTCCGTTGCCCGACGGCGACACCGCGGTGGTCATGGAAATGATTGAAGGCAGCCGCGAACCTCACCGCATGGCCATGCGAGTCAGGCGCGCCGGAAACGAATGGCGCATCGTAGCCGGCAAGCACGGACCCGAAGAGGTCAACCTCGATCCCGAACAATTGAAATGAAAGCATTCCGTCTTCTTCTCTCGGCGCTGATCCTGGCGGCGGCCGTGTTGTTCCTCTGGCGTCTCCAAACGTTTCGAGAATTGAAAGCCGAACAACACCGCCTTCAGGAACAAGTCGAAACAAATTCACCGGCGGTTTCCGCTCCAGCCCCCGTCGAGCCGGTGGCGACCGAAGCCTTGACCGCCGCCGAGCGTTCCGAATTGCTCCGGCTGCGCGGCGAAGCGGGGTCGCTGCGACGGGAACTCACCCAGGCGACCAACGAACTCGCCCGGCTGGCGCGATCGCCGCGTCCGACCAGCCGCGCTCCCTCGCAGGACTCGACCCTGGCCGACGAAAAAAGCCAGGCGATCGAGCGAATGACCCGCGGCAAGCAGGGAATGGTCGCGCTCATCCTGTACGCCGAAGACCATGCAGGCCGGATGCCGGGAACGTTGCCGGAAGCTGCGCCTTATCTCGGAACACAACCCGGCATCACGGATGACTTTGAATTCACACAGCCCGGAATGGTCCTCGCCACCAACCGTTCGCCTTCTACAACAATTGTTCTGCGGCAGAAGGAGCCCGTACTGCTCAGCAACGGACGCTGGAGCCGCGCCTATGCCTTCGCCGACGGCCACGTCGAGAACGCCGTCCAGGAATCGAATGACTTCACTGCCTGGGAGGAGAAGCATCGGCCCGTTGAAAATCCGGTCCCGCAGTAATTCACCTGGTAGCAGCCGACGTAAGGAGGCTCTGATTGAATTTATGATTTACGATTTATGATTGAGGGGCGCGCGAACCTCTCATCAAATCATAGTTCATCATAAATAATCAGAGCCTCCTTACGTCGGCTGCTACAGCTGAGAAGTTTTTGGAATTGCGTGTCGGATTTCTCCCGCCAGCGGCATGTTATGATCAAAAGCGATGAACGACACCGCCGAATTGCTGCAGCGCTGGAGCGAACACGGAGCTGAAGACGCGTTCGCCCAGATCGTCACGCGGCATATTGATCTCGTTTACTCCGTCGCGGTGCGCAAGACCAGCGGCGACACCGGGCTCGCCGCCGATGTCACCCAAACCGTCTTCGCCGACCTGGCACGCAAAGCCCGGTCGCTGCGAACCGAAGGTTCCCTCGCCGGCTGGCTGCATCGCCACACCTGCTTCGTCGCTGCCACCGCCGTCCGCGGCGAACTCCGCCGGCGATCCCGCGAACGAACCGCCGCCGCCATGCATTCGATCGAATCCCATCCCGAATCCGACTGGACCCGCGTCGCCCCATTGCTCGACGACGCGGTGAACGCCCTCGACGACGCCGACCGACGCGCAATCCTCCTGCGCTTTTACGAACACCGCGACCTTCGGGCAGTCGGCGAATTCATGGGCGTCAGCGACGACGCCGCACAAAAGCGAGTCAGCCGCGCGCTTGAAAAACTTCGCACCTGGCTTGGCCGCCGCGGCATCACGTCCACGACCGCGGCGCTCGCGGCCTTGCTCGGCGCAAACAGCGTGACCGCCGCTCCGGCCGGACTCGCCAGCGCCGTCGCGTCGATTGCCGTGACGACCGCCGCCGCGACCACGACCGGCGCGATGGCCTGGACGGTTCTTGAAATTATGACCCACGTTAAAACCAAACTTGCTATTGCCGCTGCGGTCACGACTGCCATTGTCGCGCCGGTGATCTGGCAGGAAAACGCCATTGCCAAAATCCGCTCCGAGAACCGCGCGCTCGCCGCGCCGGACTCCTCCACGACTCCGCAACCACACGACGCCTTCACTTCGGTGGACGACGCCGCGACGCAGGCCACCCGGGACCGCGCGGAACTCGATCGCCTGCGCGCCGAGATCGCGTCGCTGCGCGCGCAGGTGCAGCAGGCTGTCGCCGCGCGACCGACGGTCGTTCGCCCGCAACCCACTCCCACCGCAGCGTCCCGGCCAGGATATGTCTCGCTGGCGGAAGCGCGTGATGTCGGCGCCGCGAGCGGGGCAGCGTTGTTTCAAACGATCATGTGGGCAATGAAGACGGGAGATACCAATCGCGTCATTGAACTGGCCGATTGGTCCGAGGAAGGCGCGCGGGATCAGATGGCGGATATGGTTCGCGACTCCGGGCGAGCGCGGGCCGACATCGAAGCGGGAAAGGCACTCGACATCACCTTCCGCGTGATCCGGGAAGTGCCGCTCGACGACGGCGACGTGGCGTTGGTGATGGAAATGACCGAAGACGGCAACGCGCATCGCGAGGCCATGCGCATCCGCCGCGCCGGCGCAGAGTGGCATTTGGTCGTCGGCAAGAACGGCCCGAAGGACGTGAAGTTGAGCGACGAATTGATGCGCGATTGAGCTGTCAACATCTGCACTGGTGTTCGACGACGATGTAAATTTCGCGCGCTGAGAGCGCAGTAACATGACAGCCCAGGGCAACGCCCTGGGTGGAACCGCCCAAATGAACATTCGCCCTGAAAGGGCAGAACAAAAAATGATGCGCATTTGTGGCGCCCCTTCAGGGCGCAAAATGACTTGCGATCTTTTACCCAGGGCGCTGCCCTGGGCTGTCATGTTCTGGGCTTTCAGCCCGGCAAGGCGGAGCGTCTGCGGCGTCCAACATGCCAAACGTCGACGTGAGAATGATCTGATATGAACCGATTCCGCATTCTGCTCTTCTCGATCGTCGCAATCGGCGTCGTGATCTTCGCGTCGAGACATCGTTCGTTGAAACAACTGCACACCGAACAGGCGCGGCTGCGGGAACGAACGCACGAAAGATTAAATGGTGCGGCAACCACACCCGCGGTCACCGCGGCGATCGATTCAACGAACTCCAGTCTCACCGAAACCGAGCGGCTTGAACTGTTGCGACTGCGCGGCCAGGTCGGACAGTTGCATGGCGAATTGCGGCAGGAAACCAATTCCGCCGCGAACCGTTCCGGCGCGCAAGCGACTCCAACTCCCGTCCGCGATCTGCCCGGTTACGTTTCCATGCACGCCGCGCGCGACGTCGGCGCCGCCAGCGGCGGCGAGTTGCTGCAAACGATGTTCTGGGCGATGCGTGCCAGCGCCACCAACCGGCTTCTGGAAATCTGCGACCTGAACGGCGAAGGCGCGCGGGAACAGATGGAAAAAATGATCCGCCAGATGGCGCGGTCCCAGGCTCACGACTGGGCGGGAAAGATGAACCAGTTCGGCTTCCGCGTGATCCGGGAGGTGCCGCTGGAGGGAGGCGATGCCGCAGTGGTCTTCGAGCCGGTGAACAGCGATGGTTCCAGTCCGAGACGCCTCGCGACCCGCATTCGCCGCGTCGGTTCCGAGTGGCGGATCGTCATGGGCAAGAACGGTCCGGAGGGTGTGCAGTTGAGCAACGAGTTATTGAACGATTGAACGTGTTCGACATTCGCAATGATATCGCGCGACCTGATTCACGCCCTGAAAGGGCAAACAAAAACATGATGCTCTGAGATGAACCGATTCCGCATTCTTCTCTCGCTGTTCGTCATCATCGGCGCCGTGGTCTTCGGGCTGCGGCATCGTTCGTTGAAACAGTTGCAGAACGAACAGACGCAGTTGCGGGAACAAACGGACCAAAGATCGACTCGTCCCGCAACAACGCCCCCGGCCGACACGTCGGCACCTTCGACCAACGTGAACCTGAGCGAAACCGAGCGGCTTGAACTCTTGCGGCTGCGCGGCCAGATCGGCCAGCTGCGTCGCGACCTCACACAAGCAACGAATCGTCCAGCCTCCGCGCCGCAACGTTCGACGGCGCCGAGTGGAAACAACGAACCGACCGTGTCGCGATCCGAAGCAATGCAGCGAGTGGCCACCAGCCGGCAGTGGAGTTTGGCGTTGATCATGTATGCGCAGAGTCATCAGGGACAGTTGCCGTCCGCGTTGTCGGAGGTTGGTTCCCGGATGCCGGCCGACGCAGCCGGCGACTTCGAGCTCGCGCAAAGTGGCGCACTGAACGCGGGCCCGGCGACCCGCACGATCCTGCTCCGGGAGAAACAGCCGTGGAAGGGAACCAACGGCCGCTGGCAACGAGTTTACGCCTTCGCCGATGGCCACACCGAGATGGCGCAGTCGGATACGGCGGATTTCACGCAGTGGGAGGAAGAGGTGAAGACGCGGAGTGATTGAACCGCGGGCGCGAGACATCATCGCGATGCAAAAGCGGCGCTCCAGCGCCGCTTTCGCACGGCTCGAGCTTCCTTCGCTGAGTTGAACTTCAGCGGACCACCACGCTGCGGCGCGCTGGGACAGCGCTGCCCTACCTTGCCGCCGCCGAAATCAATTCGCGTGGGAATATGAACTGATGATTTCCGGAACTGACCGGCACCACGTATGTGCCTGCCGGGCTCGTCAGGCCCAACGGCTTTCCGTCCATGCGAACGTCCCGCGATGCTACCGGCAGCGTTACTTGGGCCGTCGTGTTCGGCGGCACGTGTATGTCGTAAACCATCTGGTCCTTCTCCACATGCCAGTGCGATAAGATCAAACCGTACTGAGTTTCCTGCGTCGCTTTGACGAAGCTCAATCGCGGTGTGAACTGCGGACGGAGGAAGAAGTGTTTGTAGCCGGGGCTGATCGGATCGGAATTGATCCCCGCCGCCCCGGAGAACAGCCATTCGCCGATCGAACCGAACGAGTAGTGATTGAACGAGTTCATCGCCGGATCCTGGAACCCGCGCTCGGGCGTCCAACCGTCCCAGCGTTCCCAGATCGTCGTCGCGCCGTTCTTCACCGAGAACAACCACGACGGATACGTGTCGTTGAAGACGAGTTGCCACGCGAGATCGGAACGGCCAATCCGCGTCAGCCCCGGACAAATCTGGCCGACGCCGACGAAGCCCGTCGTGAGATGGCCGTTGGTCTCGACGCTCTCCGCGAGTCGCCGCGCGGCTTCAGCCTTCAGGTTTTCCGGCAGGAGATCAAACCGCAGCGCGAGCAGGAACGCCGTCTGAGTATTTCCGATGCGAGCCGAGTTCGTGCTGGCGGCCGCTGCGCCGCGACCGCGAAAACCAAAACCGCCCGGCGCGGTGATTGAGCCGTCGGCGCCGACGAAGTTCGTGTTGAACGCCGCTTTGATGTCCTGGAAAAGTTTTTCGTAGCGCATGGCTTCTTCCCCTTTGCCGAGAATCACTGCGGACAGTGAGACGATGCGAACCGAGTTGGCGAAGTAGGCGGTGTCCACAATGCTCGTCGGCGTCGGGCGCGGCGCGAGATGATCGCCGACGCCGCCGTTGAGAATCAAATTGGCCGACGTCTGCCGGCAATAATCCACCCAGCGCGCCATGTGTTCGTAGTTGTCGGCCAGAAACGCTTTGTCGCCGTAAGCGAGATACATCGCCCAGGGAATGATCACGCCCGCGTCGCCCCACACCGGCCAGGAATTATTTTGATTCGCCCGCGGCGCCACGGTGGGAAATTCGCCGCGCGGTCCCTGAGCATCGTTCACGTCGAGCAGCCACTTGGTGAAGAAGCCCGCGACGTCGGCATTGCGCGCCGCGGTCGGGGCGAAGACCTGGGCGTCGCCCATCCAGCCCATCCGTTCGTCGCGTTGCGGACAATCGGTCGGGACGCTGAGAAAATTTCCGCGCTGGCTCCAGACGATGTTTTCGTAGAGGCGATTCAGGTTCGCGTCCGAGGATTCCCACGTTCCCGTCTCCGGCGTGTCGGAGCCGACCACGACACCGCGGATGTCGCCGGCAGTCAGTTCACCGGGATAACCGGCGACCTCGACGTAACGAAAACCGTGGAAGGTGAATTGCGGCTCGAACGTCTCGCGCGCGCCGCCCTTCAGGATGAACGTGTCCAACGACAGCGCCGGGCGGAGGTTCTCGGTGTAAAGGCTCGAATTGGTCGCGGCGGCATCGAGCATCTCGGCATGACGCACGGTAATGGTCGTGCCGGCCGGACCGCGTGCCGAGAGGCGGACATGGCCCACGAAGTTCTGGCCGAGGTCCACGAGCCAGGCGTCGCCGCGGCGGGTGATTTTTTTCGGCGTCAGTTCCATTCGTGCGCGCACGCGCGGACCGCGCTGAGGATCGAGCGCGAGCCGATGTTCTTCCACAACCACCGGCGACCACTTGGAATCGTCGAACGACGGCTGGTTCCAACCGCTGGTTTTGCGGGCGTCGACGATCTCGCCCCATTGCATGTCCGAGCCGACGATTTCGCCGTCGCCGGCCTTCCACGATTCGTCGGTCACGATCGTGTCCCTCGAGCCGTCGTTGTAAGTAATTTCCAACTGCCCGGCGAACGACGGGCGCGGACCATATTGCGCGACGCCCATCCAGCCGACGCGGCCGGCGTACCAGCCATCAGACAGCACAACGCCGAGCGTATTGTCGCCGCGTCGCAGCGCCGCGGTGACGTCGAACGTCTGGACCATGACGCGCTTCGCATAATCGGTCCAGCCGGGATCCAGTCGCGCATCGCCAAGAGGCTGGCCGTTGATCGACGCTTCATAGACCCCGAGTGCCGTCGCATAAAGGCGCGCGCTGCTGATGGCTCGCGACGTCGTGAAGTTTTTCCGGAGGTAACGGCCGGGACCGATGGTGTTGTCGCAATACCTCGAAGGCTGTTCGGCGTATCGTCCCAGCACCGTAGCCACGCGCCAGCCGGAATCGTCGAACGCGGTCTCGAACCAATTTCCCGACGGAGCGGCAGCGGCTTTCCAATGGGCGTCGGTGTTGAACGCGAGCTTGCGTCCGTCCTGCAATTCAATCAGGACCCGCGCCGCGATCGCGTTGCGGCCCGCGGCATTGCCGTCGCGACGAACCGCGCCGCGCACCGCGGCGGAACCGATCGCGATGAGATTTTTTCCCGGCGCGCATTGCCCCGTGACATCGGCGTGCAACGGCGCCGTGCGACTGCTGCTGCCCTGGCGGTTGGCGCGATCGTTGAGATAGATCGTGAGCAAGCCATCGCCAGCGGCGTCGACGAAGGCGCGGCGGACGACGGCATTTGCCGGAAGCTCAAAAGCAAAACGGATCGCGGCGGCCTGCGTCGCGGCGGAACCGTCGTTGATCCACGAAGCATCGGCGAGCGTTGGCGCCATCACGTCGTAGCGCGGAAGATCGGCGGTGATCCATTTCGCCTTCCACTCGTTGTCCGGATGCAGCAGGCCGAGTTCGAAGGATGCGGTTTGGCTCCAGGGCGAAGGCACACCGGCTGCGCCCCAGATGCGGACCTGCCAGAAAATTCTGTCGCGTGACTTCAACGCCGGACCGGCCCATGGGACGAGAACGGATTGGTCGGACGGAAGTTTTCCCGAATCCCACACGACATTCCGGCCGCTCGCGAGCGCCGACTCCGACCGGGCCGCGCGAATCTGGTAAGCGGTTTGGACTTCGCCGTCGCGACCCGACTGAATCTTCCACGAAAGCCGCGGCGTGGCGGCGCCGAGGCCGAGGGGATTCTGTTCGTGTTCGCAGGTGAGTTCTTCGACGCGAGGCAACGCAGCGCCGGCGGTGAACGTCAAGGCAAGCGAGCACCAGAGCGGGAGAATTCTGGCTGTCATAGGTTGTGGAGCCGGAGGGTAGCAGGAAGGGGTGAAACGCGCCATGAATTCGTAGCAGCCGACGTAAGGAGGCTCTAATTAATTTCTGATCAGAGCCTCCTCACGTCGGCTGCTACAAGTAAGATCAGGATGAATTCCGATAGTCCGGCGTGGATTTCAAGCATGGGCCGCGGGGTCGCGTGCTGCTTGCATTGTTCCGATGCAGCCCGTAGTACTACTCGAGTGACCGAACTTACCTCAGCACCCGTTTACTTATGCCTCTGAACATTCGATCTGGCCTCGGCTCCCTCATGCTGGCGAGCCTGACGGTTTCCGCACTTAACTCCGGCCCGGCCAATTCGGCCGCCCAACAAGTGAATCTCGCCCCAATGGCGCGAGTGAATCTCGGGGGCGGCCAGCGCGGTCCCAATGCCGATGCCGCTTCGCCGATCAACAACGGCGTCGATCCCGCCAATTCCGGCGATCGCGAGCACGGCACGTTGGGCGGACGTCGCGGCGGACGCGGCAATCGCGCCGGACAACCGGCGGCCGAGGGAACCCAGACGTTGGCGGTGCAATATCAGTGGACCCAGCCGATCAGCACCAAATCCGTCGACGTCTATTGGTTCATCGGCGGCGGCGGTGGCCAACGCGGCTTCGGCGGGCCCACCCAGGCGCCGGCGGAATATCGCGTGAAGTATTGGAACGGCGAAGAATTTGTTCCCGTTCAAGACGCGTCAGGTCTGGGAGCACAGCCGGACAAATACAACACCACCACGTTCAAGGAAGTCACCACCGACCGTCTGCGACTTGAATGCGATTACGACGCCACGAACGGCGCGCCGGGAATTCTGCAGTGGAAGGTTTATGATTCGGGCAAGACGCCAAACTTCGCACCCGTGGTCACCGCGGGCATCGATCGCGACGTCATGCTCAGCGGCAAAACGTATCTCAGCGGCTCGGTCAAAGACGAAGGCAAACCCAAGGCGATGACGATCGCATGGACCAAGGAATCGGGCCCGGGCAGCGTGACGTTCGAGGATGCGAAAGCGCCGGTCACGACCGCGAAGTTCAACAAGGCGGGAACTTACCTGCTCAAGCTCACCGCCGATGACGGCGCCGCGAAAACTTCCGAGACAATCACGGTGAAAGTCGCTGAACCGCCGCCGGCCGATCGTCTCGACGTCGTTTACACGAAGAAGTACAAGATCGACAGTCCGCTCTGGAACCAACGCGCCAAGGCGCTGATCGTGAATTGGATTCCGCATTGCATCGACCAGATCAACAGCACCAATCTCACGCAAGGTCCCGGCGGCATCGACAATTTCATCGAGGCAGCCAAGGCGCTGAAGGGCGAACCGCACGGCACACACAAAGGTTATGTCTTCGCCAACGCCTGGGTGCATCAGACCGTTGAGTCCATGAGCATCGCGCTCATGATCGATCCGAAGGGCGACGCCGACATCATCAAGGCGCAGGAGAAGATGAAGGCGACGCTCGAAGATTGGATTCCGAAAATCCTCGCCGCGCAGGAACCGGATGGGTATCTGCAGACCGCCTTCACGCTGCGCAATCCGAACGGCTTCTGGCAGGAGAAGTGGTCCCCCGCCGGCCGCGGCAATCACGAAGGCTACGTCGCCGGTTACTTCATCGAGTCCGCGATCAATCATTACACCCTGACCGAGGGCCAGGACAAACGCCTCTACAATGCGGCGAAGAAACTCGCCGATTGCTGGGCGAACAATCTCGGGCCGGGCAAGAAGGATTGGTACGACGGCCATCAGGAAATGGAACAGGCGCTGGTGCGGTTCGGCCGGTTCGTGAACGATATGGAAGGCGGCGGCCACGGCGACCGTTACATCAAGCTCGCCCGGTTCCTGCTCGATTCCCGCAAAGGCGGCAGCGAGTACGATCAGAGCCACCAACTGCCCATCCACCAGTATGAAGCCGTCGGCCACGCCGTGCGCGCGACGTACAATTACTCGGCGATGGCGGACGTCGCCGCCGAGACGCATGACGTGGATTATCAGAGCGCGGTGATGTCGATTTGGGACAACATGGTGAACAAGAAATATTATCTCACCGGCGGCATCGGCAGCGGCGAGACGTCGGAAGGGTTCGGCCCGAACTATTCCCTGCGGAACAACGCCTATTGCGAAGCCTGTTCGACCTGCGGGCTGATCTTTTTCCAATACAAGATGAACATCGCCTATCACGACGCGAAGTACGCCGATCTCTACGAGGAATCGCTCTACAACGCGCTGCTCGGTTCGATCGACATGGAGGGGAAGAATTTCTACTACGACAATCCGCTCAACGGCGGTCGCTACCGCTACGCCTGGCACAACTGTCCGTGCTGCGTCGGAAACATTCCGCGCACGCTGTTGATGATTCCGACCTGGACCTACGTCAAGGGGCAGGACGGTATTTACGTGAACCTTTACATCGGCAGCACGATCAACGTGGAAAAAGTCGCGGGCACCGACGTGCAGATGGTTCAGCAGACCGATTACCCGTGGAAGGGCAAGGTCGCGATCACGGTGAACCCGAAGGAGTCGAAGCGCTTTTCGGTTTACGTCCGCGTGCCGAACCGGACCACCAGCGATCTTTACACTCCGACGCCGCAGGTCAGCGGCTTGAAATCGCTCGCGGTGAACGGCAAGGCGGTCACGCCGAAGATTGAAAAAGGTTACGCGGTCATCACGCGCGACTGGAAGGCCGGCGACAAAATCGAAGTCGACCTGCCGCTCGAAGTTCAGACGGTGAAAGCGATCGACCAGGTGTCGGCCGACCGCGGGCTCGTGGCGTTGCGGTACGGCCCGCTGATTTACAACGTCGAGCGCGCGGACCAGAACGATTTGAGCCAGCCGGTCGATGTGAAGGGACCGTTCACGACTGAATGGAAGCCCGACTTGCTGCAAGGCGTCGCGGTGATCAAAGGCCGCTTCGCCGATGGCAAGCCGCTGACGGCGATTCCGAATTACGCGCGGAACAATCGCGGCGCCGAAGCGGTGGCGGAGGTTAATACCGGCGACAGTTCGGTCGATTACTCCGGCGCTTCCGGCGGAGCGACCAACGCGGCTCCCCAGGCACGCGGCAATCGCCAGTTCCGCCAGGCGGCGTCGAGTGTCTGGTTGAAGAGCGAATAAGGTTTCACTTCAAACAACGGACCCTCACCCCTGCCCTCTCCCATCCGATGGGAGAGGGAGATCGTCAGACGTGTCTCTTGCAATCGGTGTCCACTGATTTGCGTCAGCGGCTGTTACTCCCTCTCCCTTCGGATGGAGAGGGCCAGGGTGAGGGTTGCCTTACTGCGCGCCAGCCAAATAAAGCCGCTCCAATTTCGGATCGACGAAAACGAGCTCCTTGCGGCCGTCCACTTCGGCGAGAAAACAACTGCCCGCTGGAAACGAAGCCAGGAGTTCTTCATCGCTCAGATACTTTGAGGCCGCGGCGACTTTCGGCGTCGGCGACTGCGCCATGACCGGTGGCTGCACCGCCGGACGATTCAACCAATGCAGCGCGCCGATCACGATCGCGGCCGCTGCGATCACCGCGCCGGACCAGCGCGCGACGCGGCGAAGGCGCTGTCGCCGGCAAAACGCGCCGACCGCCTCGGCTTTGAGCGCAGAGCTGGCCGTTTGCCATGAGTCATCGCGGAGGACGGCATCGACGAGGGCGTCGTCCGGTTCGAAGTCAGGATTGGTTTTCATGACGCAGATGTTTCAACACTTGTTCCTTTAATTTGCGACGCAGCCGCGCGAGCCGCGACTCGACTGCCTTGTACGTCTGGCCGCAAGCCTCGGCGAGTTCCTGCAGCGGACGTTCGTCCACGTAAGCCGCCTGAATCAGTTCGCGTTCGTCCGGCGGGAGACTCGCCAGGGTTTCGCGGAGAATTTCTGAAAGCGGCGGGACCACGCCGCCGTCCGGACCGGGAGGCGGCGAGTTCTCATCGAGCGACACAAACCGATCGCGCTGGCGGGCGCGGCAGTGATCGATGAACGCGTTCCGCGCCAGCGTGCAAAGCCAGGCCCAGAGTTTGTTTTCATCGTCGAACGCATCCAGCTTGCGCGCCAACTTGATGAACACCGCCTGGCCGACTTCGCGCGCCGCGAGTTCGTCGCCGCGGGAGAGCACGAGGAGATATTTGTAGAGACGAAAACTGTAGCGATCGTAGAACCGCGCGAAGGCTTCGGCGTCGCCACGGCGGATGGCGACGGTGAGCGCGCGAACGGATTCCACGTTCTCGTTTGACGAGTTCATTCGCCGGGCAACGCGGTCAACGGACAATCCGAAGCCGGAAGGTCCGAGGACCAGGGCTGCGTTGCTTTCATCGCGGGCGAACATGTGGCCGCTATTATTTTAGAGGCTCGCCAGCGGGAGCGGGCCCGGGAATGACCCCAAGTCGGTTAGTCCGATGCGCGGCTACGATGGATTCAACCATCTCCACGTACGATTCCGAACCGGACGCGACCAACAGGCTGGTCGACTCGTGAATTCTGACCGAACCCTGGATGTCGGGCCGGCCTCCATACCTTGCCTGCATCTCCGCGTTGAACTGCCTCGTATCATCTTCCGCCTCCATGACGTCTTTGACAACCTCGTTCCACTGCGTCTTGGGAAGTCCCCGGAGCGCGAAGGCTTTGACTTTCATTTCCGGTTTCGCCGTAGGGGAATTTTTGTCTGGCACGAGCAGCACGACCGACGGTTTTACGCTCATTATCGGTTCGGGATCCACGAAGAGCTTTCCGAGCTCCGGCTTCTCCTGCGCCATGCGATTATAGAACGCAATGAGGCGCATGAGGCGCACTTCGAGAGGAAGGCTCGTCCGCGGTGGCTGGCCCTGGACAGCGTCCGGGGTTTTGAAATCAATTCGAAATTGCGGCACGCGCACGTGATCCATTTCCCGCGGGATGTCCGCGACGCTCAGCCAATCGACCTTGAATTCTTTCTCGACCTGCTCCAGCAATTGTCGCGGGTTGCCGCCGGGGAACTGGAACACGTCGGGTGAATTGGTCGCGCCGGTTTGCGCCCTACCAGTCCAGAGCGCCGAAAGCGCGAGCGCGGTCGCCAGAACACCGATTGCCAAGCCAGTCGATTTCGTTTTCATAATCGTTCAGCCGTTCGTGATTGCCTCCATCATGGCGAGACGCAATGTTGAACCGATCTGCGTCTCCCACCCTGAAGACGCCGGGCATCGGGAAAATCCCTCGAACTTTCTGCGTCAGTCGGCGAACAGCAGAGATGCGCGGTGGCTCTGTCGAACATCCCGGAAACGAAAGCAAACGCCGACAGGTCTCCCTCTCCTCCTGACGAAGGAAGGAGGAGAGGGCCGGGAAGAGGAGGCGCTTAGATCTCAAATCAGGAGCAATTGCGTCAGACAACAACGTCTCACAGGCAGCCCCTCTCCCCGCTCCTTCGTCGCAGGGAGAGGGAAATGCGCACGGACTTGCGATGATCTTTTCAACCAAGCCATCGGTGGTCCGAGTTACGTTGCCGCATACGACAAACATCGTATTCGGCTGTTGTTGTTCCGGAGGCAATTCTGGTTATATTGTTCGGCAGTTGGCCAACTGGTATTGATCGTGGTCTTGCATTGATTCATTGAAAAACGTCTTACTCGGTTTCCTTCTGCTCAGCGTTCCCCTGGCTCGCGCCGGGGTGATCGTATCCCAAACCGCCGGACCGGTCACCAACTGGCCGGGTTCTCCGCTTCTCTCGACCATGCCGGATCCGTCGCTGACCACCGTCGGCGAAAGTTTCAACGGCGGCACCGGCGGAAACACCAACCTCAGCCAGACGTTCACCGTTCCTTCCACCACTTACACACTGCAAACCATTTCCCTCTACGCCGGCGCCGGAACCGGCACGGGTGCGGGAACGAATCTCACGCTCAGGTTGTTCGATCTCGGCGTCCAGGCCAGCAATCCCGATCCTTACACCGGCAGCATCATCGGTGGAAATCTCCTCGGCGCAGGCGCGGGACTCCCGGTGACTTACACGCCGCAGGCGAACGGCATTGTGCAATTCGACTTTACCGGAGCCGACCAGGTGGATCTGTTCGCTGATCATCTCTACGCCTTCGAACTTACCGGCGCGCTCGGCACTCAGCCGATGTTCTGGCAGCGCCGCACGTCCGACACTTACGCCGGCGGCGCGGCGTATCGGAACCAGGCTGGCGTGATCGGAGTCGCGCGCGACTTCGCCCTCGCGGTCTACGGCGTTCCTTCAACCAACGTCGCCCCGCCCGCGCCCGGCCGTTGCACGGTGAACTGGAACGACACGCGCCAGCGCATCGACGGCTTCGGCGCGTCGTCCGCATGGCGTCCGTCGATGACTGCCACGGTGGCGGACCGTTACTTCTCCACGAACACCGGCATTGGCCTTTCGTTTCTCCGAACGCGCATCGCGCCCGGCGGCACGACCGTGGAAAATCAGAGCATGCAATTGGCCCGCGACCGCGGCGCGCGAATCTGGAGCGCGCCGTGGAGTCCGGCCGTGCAGTTCAAGGACAATGGGAATGTGAACGGCGGCAATTTCATCGGCAACGCCAGCAACTATCAGGCGTACGCCAGCCAGTTGGCCACGTACGTGGTGAACATGAAGAACCAATACAACGTAACGCTCTACGCGCTTTCGGTTCAGAACGAACCCGACGCGAACGTAACGACCTACGAAGCCTGCAAATGGACCGCGCAGCAGATTCACGATTTCATCCCCTACCTTTCCGCCACCCTCGCCGCGAGCAACGTCGGCGCGACGAAAATCATGCTGCCCGAGAGCCAGAACTGGACGGACCCCGGCGGCCTTCGGAATACGACGTTGAACGACGCGAGCGTGGCGCCGTTGGTCAGCATCGTCGCGAATCACAATTACGTTCCCGACAATAACAATGGCGATCAGTCCACACCGTTCGCACTCAACAGCGTCGGCAAAGCGCTTTGGGAAACCGAGGTCTCCACGTTCAGCGCCTACGATCCCGGCATCACGAATGGGATTTATTGGGCCAAACGGATTCACGCGTTCCTCACCGTCGCGCAGGCGAACGCCTGGCATTACTGGTGGCTCAACGCCAGCGACAACTCCGGCATAGCCAGCAGCGCCGACATTCTCGCCAAGCGCGGTTACGTCCTCGGCCAATACAGCCGGTTCGTGCGGCCCGACTATTTCCGCGTCGGCGTCGTGACGAATCTCGGCGCGGCGCAAGTCAGCGCATTCAAGGAACCGGGCGCTTCGAATTTCGCGATCGTCGCCATCAACCCGACCGGCGGCACGATCAATCAAACGTTCACGCTGACGAACTTCGGCGTCGTCAGCACAGTCACGCCGTGGATTACGTCCGCCGGACAATCGCTGGCGAACCAATCATCCGTGCCGGTGACAAATTCGGCGTTCAACTTCCAGTTACCTGCCATGAGCGTCGTCACGTTCGTCGGCAAGGCGATCTCGAATGCGCCGCCGTCGCTGGCGCCGGTGCCGGACCAAACGACCATCGCCGGCGCGACGCTGTCGCTGACAAACGTCGCATTGGATCCCAACGTGCCGCCGCAGGTGTTGACGTTCAGTCTGCTGACCAATCCGCCGGGCGCCACGCTTGGCTCCACGAACGGTGTGTTCACCTGGCGTCCGCCGATGAGCTCCGTCGGAAGCACCAATCGGATCACGGTGAAAGTGCGCGATGACGGCGCGCCGGGTTTGAGTGCGACGAACACGTTCTTCGTTCGCGTCCTGTCTCCAGCCGCTCCGGTGTTTGAATCGGTCACGGCGAACAACGATCAGTTGACCCTGCTCGTGAACGGCGACGTGGGACCGGATTACTCCTTGTTCACTTCGACGAATCTTTTCGACTGGGAATTCCTGCTGACCACGAACCCGACGACGTTGCCGATGTCGATCGCGGTGACGAACTCGGCGGAGCCGCAGCGGTTTTTCCGGATTCAGCTGGGGCCGTGAAGTGTAACTTGTGGGGCAGACATTCCTGTCTGCTGGTTCGGGCGACTTTCCAGTCGCCCGTTCCGACACCGGGCTGGAAAGCCTGCCCTCACACTCACGCGCTCTGAATCTTCCAATACATGTTGTAATGCTGATGCGCCACTTTGTAGTAGGGCAGCAGCGTTACGTCGTTCGGTCGACCAACGCCATCGGTCTTGAAAACCAACGGCGCGCCGGCAGGTTTGATCTTCGCGGGAATGTCGCTCACGCTGCCGGCGAAGGTGGGCACTTCGATGGGTTCGTTGAACACCGATCCGATGGTGCGTTCGTTGATGTGCAAATCGTCGCCGGGTTTCACTTCACGACCCAATGCCCCGACGAGCACGATCGGGCCATACACCACCGCGGCCTGATCGGTGGTGCCCGGCAGAAGTTCCAGGCGCAAGCTCATGGGGAAATCCACTTCGACGACGTCGCCGTTCTTCCAGCGACGATCCAGCACGAGATAGGAACCCGGCCGGCTCGATGATTCCACGGCCGCGCCGTTGACGCGGACCGATGCCGTCGATGCCCAGACGGGATGCCGCAGGCGCAACGCGAAGTTCTGCGGCGACGACGCCTTGATCTCCAGCCGGGTCCGGCCGGATTCCGGGAACGACGTGGTTTGGGTGAGCGTGATTTTCTTTTCCTTCCAATTCAACGTCGACGCGATGAACAGGTTCACGTAAAGCGAATCCCCGCCATCCGCGCGGCCGCGAAAATAAATCGAGTCGCCGTACTTCCCGTGGTTTTCGATGCCCGTGCCGGTGCAGCACCAGAACGAATCGAACGGCGTGCAGAAGAGTTTGAGATACCCCTGCCGCGTCGATTGGAAATACGTCATCATGCCGGTGTCGGGATCCTGCGACGCGAGGATCGTGTTGTAGAGCGTCTTCTCGTAGTAATCGCCGTACGCCGCCATCGGCTCATTCGCAAACAGCTGGCGCGTCAGGCGAAGCATGTTGTAGCTGCAACACGTCTCCATCGTCTTGGCGGACGAGACATGGCGGGCGAAGGTGTCGATCGGGAAGAAGTGCTCGTTGTCGCCGTTGCCGCCGGTGGCGAACGAACGCGTGCCGGTGACCGTGTTCCAGAAAAATTCCGCCGCGGCGTGATACTCCCGTTTGCCGGTCAACTGATAGAGCCGTTCGAAGCCCACGATCTTGGGAATCTGCGTGTTCGAATGCAGACCGTTCAACGCATCTCGGCCTTCGGACAGCGGCGTGAAAACGGTCTTGTGACAAAAACGTTCCGCCAGCGCGAGGTGTTTCGGATCGTTGCTGAGTGTGTAAACATCCGCGAGCACCTCGTTCATTCCGCCGTGTTCGGTGCCGAGCATGCGTTGAAACTGCTCGTCGGTCATGCCTTTGGTGGCGTCCACCGCCCAGTCGGCGAACTTCACCAGCACGGTTCGCGCGCGCGAGTTGCCGCACAACAGATGAGCGTCGCGCAAGCCGGCGAAAACTTTGTGCAGCGTGTACCACGGAACACCGATCGCGCGGCGGCCCGCGATGAGGTTATCGATCTGCGCGGTCTTGTCGGGAAAGGCGCAGATCAATCCGGTCTTGCCGGCGTCCTGGCACTCCTTGAGTTCGCCCACGATGTAATCGACGCGCTTTTTCAGCTCGTTGTGTCCGGTCGAAGCGTACATCAGCGACGCCGCGGTGAGGTAATGGCCGAGGGTGTGGCCGTGCGCGCGAATGTCCGCCCAGGTCTGCACCGATTCCCAGCCGCCGTAGACCGGGGCCTTTGGTTTGAGGCCGGCGTTGATGCGGAAATTACAGAGCATGCGGTCGGGTTCGAGCTTGAGGATGTAAGCCTCATCACGCTTCTGCGCTTCGAGGAACGGCCCGGCGAGCAGGCGTACATCCGTCAGCGGAAACTCTTCCATCACCGGCGCTGCTTTCAGCTTGGTCGCGGACCGGGCGGCGGCGCGCGCCGGCAGTGGATCGGCCGCGAGCAATAGCGCGCCGGAGCCCAGGAGCTTGATCGCTTCGCGGCGTGTGAAGGTGGAAGAAGGCCTGGGCGACGAGAGTTTTTTGCGAGGCATAGTCATCCGTGGAACGCAGAGTTGGAGCCAACTGTCGGATTTGAACCGACGACCGGCGGTTTACAAAACCGCTGCTCTACCACTGAGCTAAGTTGGCTTCGAGCGCGTAAATCTTAACTGCGTCGAGAACGTCGACAAGTCATTTCACCGCGACATGGGCCACAGAGACACAGAGTTCACCGAGAAAAGCGCCGCCCTCTGCTCTGTGAACTCTGTGTCTCTGTGGCAATTCACCCTGCGTCCACGGGGCGAAAGCCCCAATCGAAATCTGCGCCGGGCAAATTGATTTCAAGCCCGCATATGTCAGCTTAATCCATGGGAGTCAAACGGGCAGTTAAACAGGCGCACAAACGCATCAAAGCCCCCGGACGCCGACGGGCCAAAGCGGCCACAGCCGATATCCTCGGACCGCCGCGACGGAACGGTCCGGTGCCGGCCAAATGGCAGGTCTTCTTCCGAAACCTGAACCAGACCCGGCGCTACCTCCTCGATCGCCAGAACGGCCGGGTGCGCGATGCCGCCGAAGAAACACCCGCGTTCAGTCTGCACATGGCCGACGCCGCCACGGACAGCTTCGATCGCGACTTCGCGTTGAGCCTGGCGTCCTCCGAGCAGGACGCGCTCTACGAAGTGGAGGAAGCGATTCAACGGATTCACGACGGCACCTACGGCATTTGCGAACTCACTGGCAAACCGATTGAGCGAAAGCGGCTGGAGGCAATTCCGTGGACGCGCTTTTCGCTGGCGGCGGAAAAAACGCTCGAGAAGGAAGGCGCCGTCCACCGCGCCCGACTCGCCCCGCGTCGCAACGTGCAGGCCGTAAGCCGCGCAGAAGAAAACGCGGCCGCCGCCGAGGAAGCCGGGGAGGACTGAGATCAGAAGTCGGATGGCGGAGGCCAGAGTTCAAGCGCCGAAACCTGTTGATCCGACCTCCGGCCTCTGTCCTCCGACCTCCGGTTTCTGGCCTCTGACCTCCATGCCCACAAGGCAAACGTCATCCTCAAAATCCCTCGCGCCGGAAAACTGTTGCACCTCGTCCAGCAACTCATCGAACAGTTCGCGCGCCGGAAGCTGGAGCCGACGTTGAATCGCTCCCAGCAATCGCTCGCGGCCGAATTCCTGTCCCTGAGCGTCGTTCGCTTCGTAGATTCCGTCCGTGTAAAAGAACACCAGATCGCCCGCCGTCAGCGGAGAATGGTTCGTGGGATAAACGGACTTCTCGAACAGCCCCAGCGCCGGCCCGTGCCGCGGATCGATCAGGTTCAACGGATCGACGCGCCCCGCGCCGCGCCGGAGCAGCAGCGGGCTCGGATGCCCGGCGTTGGCGAACCGCAACTCGCCCGTCGCCACGTCGGCCACCGCGTAAAACGCCGTCGCAAGGAACGGCTCGCGCGTCTGACGCAGAATCGCCCGCAGACTGCGGTTGATTTCCGTGAGAAACTTTCCCGCATCCGCCGCCACCGGCATCAATTCCTCCACCAGCCCGCGCGTGATTGCCGTGATCAACGCCGCCCGCATGCCATGGCCCATGACGTCGCAGATGAAAATTCCCGCGGTAGTATCGTTGATCGCGAGGATGTCGAAGAAGTCGCCGCCGACCGCCGCGGCGGGAATATACCGATGCGAAAACTGCAGCGCGCTCTGGTCAGGCGCGGCCCAGTGGGGAAAGGTCGGGTATTGGTGCGGCAGAAAAATTTGTTGAATCTCGCGCGCCATGTCGAAGTCCGCTTCGAGTTGGGCGTTCTTCTCGCGGAGTTCCCGAGCGTAACGATGCAGCTGTTCGGTCATGCGCTTGCGTTCAATCGCGTAACGAATCGCGCGGGCCAGCAACTGTCCGTCGACGCGTCCCTTCACCAGAAAATCCTGCGCGCCTTCGTGCACGGCCTGGACAGCGACGGTGGTGTCGTCGAGCCCGGTGAGCACGACGATCGGCACGTGCGGCGCGGCCCCGTGAAGGCGCGCGAAGGTTTGCAACCCCTGGCTGTCCGGCAGCGAGAGATCCACGAGGACGATATCGACGTCGCCGCTCCCGAGACGTTGAATCCCCTGCTCCAATCGATCGACGTGTTCGGCGGAGAACAAGCCATTGCCGGCCTCGCGCAGCATCAATTGAATCAAGCGCGCGTCGCCGGGATTATCTTCGATCAGGAGGACTCGAATGTGAGTGGGGCTCGACGCCGCTTCGCGTTCGGCCGCTTCGGTGGGCTGAATTTCCGCCGTTATCATTGGGCCGCACTCTATAGTCGGAGGGTGGGTGATCAAATGGGCAGAATCCCCCCCTTTGGCCCTGGGGAACATTCAACGCTCAACATTCAACGCCCAAGTGATACTGTCGTTCGACGTTGAGAGTTGAATGTTGAATGTTGAATGTTGAAGTTTCCCATCCTTCACGCCGCCGGCAGCGTGAAGAAAAACGCCGCGCCCTTCCCCGGCGTGGACTCCACCCAGATGCGGCCGCCGTGGCGTTCGACGATCTTTTTGCAGATGGCGAGGCCCATTCCCGTGCCGGGATATTCGCGACGCGTGTGGAGTCGCTGGAACAACGCGAAGACGCGGTCGAAATGTTTGGGTTCGATGCCGATGCCGTTATCGCGGACGTGAAAAATCCATTCGTCGCCCTGCCGTCGCGCGCCGATCTCGATACGCAGCGGCGTCTGGCCGCGGAATTTGACCGCGTTGCCGATGAGATTCTGGAACACCTGGGTGAGCTGGACCGCATCGGCGCGAACGCGCGGCAACGGTTCGCGCTCGATGCCGGCGTGGGTTTCTTCGAGCGGCACTTTGAGATTCGCGAGGGCCGCGCGCAGGGCGTTGTCGGCTTCGATCGGCTCGAAGGCGTTCCCGCGCACATCGACGCGCGCATAGGCGAGGAGATCCTGAATCAGCGCCTGCATCCGAGCCGCGCCGTCCATCGCGTAACCAATGAACTCCCGCCCTTCGGAATCGAGTTGCTGATCGTGGCCCTTCACCAGTTGGAGATAACTGACGACCATGCGGAGCGGTTCGGTGAGATCGTGCGACGCGACGTAAGCAAACTGCTGGAGGTCGGTGTTCGAACGCGCGAGTTCGGCGCTGGTGCGTTTCAGTTCAGCTTCGGCTTTTTGTTTTTCCGTTTCGGCGAAGAACAACAACCGCGCGTTCCACCAGATCAGCGCCGCGAAGAGAATCATGACCGCGGTGGCGAACAGAGCGAGGCCGGGTTGGGTTTTGAGATAACCACTCCGTTCCGTCGCACCCTCCAGCGCGCCGAGACCGAGGGGAATCAGAATGGCCGCCGGCAACAAACGCCGCGCCATCACGCCGGCGGTTGTGTCGCTGGTAATCACTCCCATCCAGCCGCGGTCCGGTCGCGATCCCAGCGCCGCGAGGCAGAATAATTCGAACGCCACCGCCGAGTTTAACGCCATGGGCATGGACGTGCCGATCGTGTAGAGGTGTGGAGAGCGATAGACGTAGCCGATCAGCGCGAGCAACCCCAACAGCGCGGCGATCAGGAACAACACTTGTGCCGGACGAAAGCCGCGTCGCGTTTCGAAATCGAGCAGGAGCAACCCGGCGCCGCACAGGACAAAGTTCAGGGCGGTGTTCAGCGCCATTTCATTGCGGAGGTACGGACCGGCGGAATTGAGCCGGCCATGGAACAGCCATTGGTCCACGTTCAGATCGAGTTCGCCCAGATACTCGATGAGCTTGAGCGCGCCGAGGACGACCACGATGCTCGCGCCGAACGTGACGATCCAACGATTGGAAGGTCGCGAAACCGGTGTGGGTTCAGCCCCCGTCAGGCGCAGCGTGCCGCCGATCAACACCAGCAGCACGGCCGACAGCGGGTTCATGGGTTTGAAGTCGAGATTCCAACTCCGAAGAAGCGGGACATCGAGCAACCACCCGAGCAGAGCGGTGACGCCGATCGCGACGACGCATTCACTGGCTCGCTGAGAAAACCGCCAAAGTATCAGTTGTGAGCTGGTCCGCACCATAACTCGTCCTTTTGCGGCGAATCTCCACGCAGGCCTTCGTCAATGCAATGGGGGAAAAATGGCAGACTTAGTCGCCCGTCGTCGACACCGGCAGGCTCAGGAATCCTCACCGGCGCGGCGCAACTGGAACAGGTATCCCTCCATTTCGACCATTACTTCCGCTCCGGACAGGTTCATGCCGACGAGAGTTCGAATGGCCCGTTCGCTTCGTTCAAAATTCCTCGCCTGATCGGCGTGCAGGGTCCATTGATCCTCGCTGCGGAAGTAACGGCCCGACGAATCGCGGATGAGCACTCGGACCGGCCGGTCCCCGGCACCGCGCCCGCAATCCGGGCAAATGTTCAGCTTGAGCCAATACGTTTCCAGCTGGCAGACCAGTTCGAGGAGTTTCTCAAAACCAAATGGCTTGACCAGGTAAGAGTTGGCGCCCAGCTCGTAGGCCCGATCGATGTCGCGAGGATCATCCGACGAAGTGAAGACGACGACCAACAATCGTTGAAGCGCGGGCTGGAACCGCACCCATTCGAGCACCTCGAATCCGTTCAACCGCGGCATTTTCAAATCCAGCAGAAGCATGGCCGGGAACGGATATTTGGCGCGGTCGTTGAACGGCTCGTCTCCTCTCAAATACTGGATGGCGTCCTGTCCATCCGTGACAAAATGGATCGGCACGGAGATTCTGGCCTCGCTGAAGGCAAGCTGGAGAACCTCCCTGGCGTCCCGTTGATCTTCCGCGATCAATATCGTCTGAGGCGCTTTCACTGGCATCGTAGCAGACCGTTGGTGACCCGGATGGAGCAAGGCAAAACTTTGGCGAGAATTACGGAGCAACTTCCGCGACGAGATTGCGGTTTCTAATGATGCGCTGCCGCGTCAGTGCTCCGACGACGAGCGCGGCCTGAACCGGCGCTGCGAATCAGAAATCAGGAAGGAGAAATCCTGGGAGCGAGATTGGCGGGGGCATTGACTCGCAACTTGATGGTTGCCGCCAGCCACACTTCGGCCAGGCTGCGCACCAGACCGACGAGCGCGTCGAAGCCCAGTGGCTTGACCAGATACGAATTCGCACCCTCGGCGTAGGCGTGGCGGATGTCGTCCTGAAGTTCCGAGCCGGACAACACGACGACCGGCAGGTGGTTGAGGGCGGGATGCGCGCGAATCCAGCGAAGGATCTCAAAGCCGGTGGCCCGCGGCATTTTCAGGTCGAGCAGGACGAGCGAAGGCAGCCGATACTGGGCGCGATCGGCGAACTTGCCCTGGCCACGCAGGTACGCGATCGCCTGTTCGCCGTCGCCGACGTTCTGCATTCGAAATCAACGTTCGCCTTCCGGCTCGCCGCCTGCAACAACGCCGTGTCGTTGGGATCATCGTCCACGTGCAACACCGTCACGCCTGCATGCGCGACGGATTTTTCACGCGGCTCGTTTGCATCCGGGCGCACTTTTCTCTGTTCTGGAGTCTTCATGCCGACTGCTCAAGGCTGTTCCCCTCCCTGATACCCATTCCCAAAAATTCTCGCCGAGTGGTGACGAACACCCTAACTCCTAAGCGGCTGGAGTCAAAAGGATTTTCCAAAAGTTATTCGCAGGGCCAGCGGCCCGCGACAGATACCCGGCACAGCCGTTCAAAGATTTCAAACATTCCTCGATCGAAAGAAGAAATCCAAACAACCTCGAACCGCGGAGGGGGGAGTGGAAACGACGGCAAAGGGAGGCAAAAAACTTTTCGTCTTCTTCGCGCCTTTTTGTGGCGATCACCGGGGTCAGAACCAGAAATGCCGGTCCAGCGTCCAGTCCAGCCAGATCTGTGTCTGAGGAAACTTCTTCCAGATAACATGCGAGTCCTGGAAGAGAATCATCCCGCCCGCCGGAACCATTCTGGACATGTGACTCGTGTTGAAGCCGGTGAATGACGGATCGATCCCCATGTTCTGTGAAGTGATGTTTCGATACTTCACATTGGGCGTCGTGCCTTCCGAGATGATGATGTCGGTCACCAATTCCGATTCCGACATGCTGACTTCGTTGCTGTAGGTCTGCGTGGATTTGATCAGGTAAGTCCGAGGGGCTTTCATTGGACCCGGCTTGGACGCGTCGTTGCGTCTGATCAACCAATCGTAACCCGTGACGCGATAGTCGCCGAAATTCCACCACGCATCCAGATTCCTCACCGCCGCTTCCTGGCCCGGGCAATAGAAGATCGCGCGGTTAATGCCGGTCTCGACCAGGAGATCGGCCGATCGCGTGGGCAAATCCCACAACGCCGACCCCGCCGGATCATGCCGCGGATAACGGTCCTTGTAATCGTTGGAATACATCTGCAGCGCCACGCCGATCTGGCGGAGGTTGCTCGAGCAATTGGTGCGTCGCGCTTTTTCTTTCGCGAGCGTCAGCGCCGGCAGCAGTAACGCGGCGAGAATGGCGATGATCGCAATGACGACCAGCAATTCGATCAGCGTAAAGCCGATGTTGCTTTTGCGGCGGCGGCGGAACGGCCGGCAATTGACGGAGCCCTCAAGAACGGCAGCTCGATGTGCTTTCATACTTTGATTCGCCCGAACCCATGGGTGGTGATTGACCGGTAGCATCTACCAGCCACGCGTCGCTTGTCATCCCGGGTTTTTGCAAAAGCGCATGAAATTTGAGCACTAGCAGCCTGCAGTGCATTTTTTCCAAAGTCATTTGCAGAAATTGCCATTCTTGCGGAGAGAAAGTCTGCTATACCTGAAGTCAACCAGCCAAAACACAACATGAAAACTCCATCCTCCGTCTTTATCGGGAATGTCATTGTCGGGCATGTAAAGAGGCGTTTGATTCCGGCCATCTGCAGCGTGGCGCTGTTGGGGACGATCTCCCAGGTGTCCGGTTCGATCATCGCGTACGAAGGTTTCAACTACACAGTAGGCTCACAATCCGTTGGCCGCACCGGCGTCGTCCCCGGTTGGAACGGCGGCATCGGTTGGGCCGGGCCCTGGGAAGACACCGCGCCGGACCCGAATGACGCCTTCGTCAATCCGGCGTCCAGCACGGATTTGGCGGTATCCGACATTTTGGCCGGCAGTCTCAGTTACACGGATTCGGTGGGGCATGTCCTCGTTACTTCCGGTAACATGCTGCACAATTCCGGCACCAACGCTGCCGCGACGAGTCGTCCGGCCCGTAATCTTGCGGCGTTCGTCATTACGAACGGCACCACCACCTGGATGAGTTTTCTCGGGAAGCGGACGGGAGATATCAGTCCGACCGGCTTCTACGACCGCGGTGCTAATTTCAGTTTGTTCAACACCAACACCTGGGGCACCAACACGAGCGGGCGTCTTGCTTTCGGTGAAAGCAGCGGTACCGCGACTGGACAATCCAATGACACGTGGGGCGTTGTGCCGTTGGGCACCGGTTCACTGAGGCGCCAAAGTTCATTGATGTTCACGAATCTGGCGTTGGTAGTCGTGCGGATCGATCATCACGACGACGACGATCCAACCACAACCACCGCCTCAACGAACGATTTTGACGATCTCTACATCTGGCTTAATCCAACGAACCTCGCGGTGCAGCCCGATATCAGTCTCGCTTTCACCAACATTCTCTCCACCGAAACCAACGCCACGGGCGTTCCCACCGGCATCGACATGGCGTTCAATCGCGTGGTGATGTTCGGCGGCAACCCCAATGCGTCGAATCCGGGTGCTGAATGGCTCTTCGACGAACTTCGCATCGGAACGACCTACGCGGACGTCGTGCCGTTCACCGGCGGACCGCCGGCGAATGTTCCGGCGCGATGGACGTCCATCGTTCCCAGCGGCGGCGGTATGTCGCTCACGATCACCGGCGCGGCGAGCGCTTCGTTCACCGTCGAGCGGTCATTCAATCTGGCCAACACCAACTGGACCAGCATTGGAAACGTGAATCTGAATGGAAGCGGCGTCGGGACCTTCAACGACACCGATCCCGTGGCGACCAATCAGGCACGATTCTATCGAGCGAAGCAGTGAGGCCGCAGCCGGTCTGATCCCTGGGAATAGCCACAAAAAGGCGCGAAGAAGCACGAAAAGGTTTTTGCGCCTTTTTGTGCTTTTTTGTGGCCTTGCTAAATCACTTCACGAACTCCAGCTCCTGTCGATGCGGCACCAGGCCGCGTTCAAAGGCCTGGTTCAAAAATCGCCGGATCGCTTCGCGGCCGCGGTCGCCGTAGTCGAGCGTCCAGTGGTTCACATACATCCCGACAAATTTGTCGGCGAGATCGCGGCCCATGTCCCGGGCATATTGCAGCGCGTGCTCCACCGCCGCCGGCCGATGGTCCAGGCTGTAGCGGATGCTCGCGGTCAATATGTCAGACACCGCGCTTTGGGTCGCGTGATCGAACCGCCTATGAATCGCGTTCGCGCCCAGCGGCAGCGGCAGACCGTCATTCTTCCCGCTCCACCACGCACCCAGATCTTCGCAGACGACGAGTCCCTCGTTCTGGTAAGTCAACTGGCCCTCGTGAATGATCAACCCCACGTCCGCCGCGCCGGACCGGACGGTTTTAAAGATTTGATCGAACGGCACCACGACGATTGAAAGATCCTTCGCCGGCTTCGCGAGCCACAGTTGCAACGCCAGGAACGCGCTGGTCATCGTTCCGGGAACGGCGATTTTCGCGCGGCAGATCTCGGCGCGATTGAACTTCTTCTTCGCCACGAGCATCGGTCCATATCCGTCGCCCATGCTCGCGCCGCTCGGCAGCAGCGAGTATTTGGAGCTGACGTAAGCGTAGGCATGAACACTGATCGCGGTAATGTCCAGCTCACCGCGCGTCGCCCGTTCGTTCAGCGTCTGGATATCCTGCAGCACGTGCTCGAAGCGGAACCCGTTCGTGGGAATCAGATCCCGGGCGAGCGCGTAAAACATGAACGCGTCGTCCGGATCGGGCGAATGGCCGAGGGTCAATACCGTTGGCTGCATGGCCCGGGGACTTTACCCGATGATCGCGTCCGGGCAAGCGCGGTTTGCTCCTGGCCGTAGCAGCCGACGTAAGGAGGCTCTAATTTTCCCGGGCTATAGGTGAGCCTCCTTACGTCGGCTGCTACAGTCAGAGAATCGTCAAGCCCGCATCGCCGAAAAAGTTTTTCACAAAATTCCAATCCACTTGCCTGAAGTTTTTTTGCGCCGGTAAACTTCCGGCTCGATGTTGAATCTCAGTTCGCTCAATCCGCAGCAGCGCCAGGCGGTCGAAACGCTGCGCGGACCCGTGTTGATCCTCGCCGGCGCCGGTACCGGCAAGACGCGGGTGATCACCTTTCGGATCGCCCACATGGTCGCTCGCGGCATTGCTCCCGGAAACATTCTCGGCGTGACCTTCACCAACAAAGCCGCGCGCGAAATGCAGGAGCGCATTCACAAGCTTCTCCCCGCTCCGAAACGAACGCAGGATTCGAAACCGGATCGCCCGACGATCTGCACGTTCCATTCGCTCTGCGTCCGCATTCTGCGCCAGCACATCGACAAGCTCGGCTACAAGCGGAACTTCGTGATCTACGACGAATCGGAGCAGATCGGCGTCGTGAAAAAAATTCTCGCGCAGATTTCCGCGCGCGGCGAGAAGACCGATCCAGCGGCCATTCTCAGCCTGTTGAGCAAGTACCGCAACGGCGGCGAACGCGCGGCGGTGTTCGCCGATGAAAGCGTCCGCGCCCTGGCCGAGCACATTCGCAGTCGTTACGAATCCGCGCTCCGCGCCTGCAACGCGGTGGATTTCGACGACCTCATCCTGCTCGTGCTCCGGTTGTTCACCGAACATCCGGACGCGCTCGAAGCCTGCCGCGCGAAGTATCGTTACGTCATGGTGGATGAATACCAGGACACCAACGCCTCGCAGTTCCAGCTCGTGCACGCGCTCACCCGCGAGCATCGGAACCTTTGCGTCGTCGGCGACGACGACCAGAGCATTTACGCGTGGCGCGGAGCGGAGATTTCCAACCTGCTCGACATGGAAAAACATTTTCCCGAAGTGAACGTCGTCCGGCTGGAACAGAATTATCGCTCGACCAACACGATCCTTTCCGCCGCCAACGCCGTGATCAAACACAACGTCCGCCGTCGCGGCAAACAGCTCTGGTCGCAGAAAGGCGACGGACCGAAAATCGCGTTGCAGGCGTTCGCCGACGAAGAAGCGGAGGCGCGAAATGTCGTCGAGCAGATCGAATACGCCCGCCTGACCGGACGCGTGCCGTGGTCGGAACATGCGATCCTCTTTCGCACGAACCAGCAGTCGCGTCCGCTCGAAACCGCATTGCGCCAGGCCGGCGTGCGGTATCACCTGATCGGCGGCCAAAGCTTTTTCGACCGGCGGGAAGTTCGTGATTTTCTCGCTTATCTGAAGACCGTGTTGAATCCACGCGACGACGTCAGCCTGCTGCGCATTGCGAATACACCGGCGCGCGGGTTGAGCGACGTGACGATGGAACGTCTCCTGGCCGCGAGCCACGAGCGGAAGTGTTCGGTGCACGAAGTAATGACCAATCCCGCGGTGACCTCGACGTTCCAGGCGAAGACGCGCGAAGCGATCGAAGCGTTCGTCGAATTGATCGGGCGATTTCGCTCCGCATTGGAGCGCCGATCTCCGAATCGGCGCGAAGATTCCCAAACCGAGCCGGGCCGATCTGGAGATCGGCGCTCCGACGGCTCGGACTCTTCGCTCTCCTCCTGGGCCGATCGTCTGCTCGATGAAGTCGGTTACTTCAACGAACTGCGTCGCTCCGAGAAAACTCCCGAGGCCGCCGAGAGCCGCATTCGCAACTTGAAGGAACTCATGGTGTCGATGGATGGACGGGACACGGACCTTGCGATCGGAAATCCGGTTGAACGTCTGCAGACGTTTCTCGAGGAGATTACGCTCGACACGGAACGCGAGGAAGAGAACGAGTCGGCCGGCGACGCCGTTACGCTGATCACGATGCACAGTTGCAAAGGCCTCGAGTTCCCGTGCGTTCACATCGTCGGGCTCGAGGACGGTTTGTTGCCGCACGCGCGTTCGAAAACGGAAGGCACGCTCGATGAAGAGCGGCGGTTGTTTTACGTGGCGATCACCCGCGCGATGCGCACGCTGCGGATCAGTCATTGCGGCGCGCGAAAAAAGTACGGCCAGCTGCTGCCCTGTCATCCGTCGCCATTTCTGAAAGAGCTGCCGCCCGAACTGGTCGAGGACGCCGACGAACGCGGCAAACAACCCGTCGCCGCCGCGTCCGGCAAAAGTCTGTTCAGCGCGATACGCGACTCGCTGGGTTAGGAGCGCCGGCCTCCGGGCCCGACGCGAAGAATCTCCCTCCGGAAAACTTATAAGGAAAGCAGGAAGCCAGGAAAAATCCGGTTGAGGTTCCTTCCTTCCCTGCTTTCCTGCTTTCCTTATTCAACTCTTCGCGCCGGGCCCGGAGGCCGGCGCTCTAGATTCGTTTTAACCCGTCCGCCCGCTGCGCGAACGCAGCGGGCAGAACCGGGTTGGGGGTTCCTGTGTGTGGCTTAAATTATCTCGGAGGAACGTTCCGCATCGGCGGGCGCGCCGGCGCCGCGAACGGCCGCGCCGGACCCGACCCTGGCTTCAGCAGGGTCCAGTAAAGATCGAACTGCGGCGTGACGCGGCTGAACGTCTGAAAATCCACGGGCTTCGTGATGTAACCGTCCGCCCCGAGCTGCACAGCTTCGCGCATGTGCTCTTCCTTGCGCGCGACGGTCAGCACAATCACGTGAATCGACCGCGTGCGCTCATCCGCCTTCAACCGTCGAAGCACTTCCATGCCGGAAATCTTCGGGAGATTCAGGTCCAGCAAAATCAAGTGAGGCAAATTGTTGCCCGGACGGCGCATCGCCGGCGACGATGGTCCCAGCAACAAGTCCAGCGCCGCCGCGCCATCGCGAACCACATTGATATGATTGGCCACCTTGACGCGCCGGAAAACTTCGATGGTCAACTCCACGTCGCGCGGATCGTCTTCGATCAGCAGGATGTCCACGACTTCATTGAAGTCGAGCAACGAACCGATCGCACTGGAGGACACGGGCGAGAACAGCGCGCTGATGGAAATGCCGAAGGCGCGCGCGAGTTTGGAAATGCTCTCCAGCGAAAGATTCCGCGTGCCGCGTTCGACGTCTGTTACGTAGGTGCGATGCAACCCCGCTCGCTCCGCCAAAGCTTCTTGCGAGAGCCCCAGGTGAATTCTTCGGTTCTTGATGATCGCTCCGAATTCTTTCTTAACGTCAACTGTTCCGCCATCGGCAATTTCCATCGCATCCATGAGAGGGATAATTCTGGTGAAATTTCCCGACGATACTACCCGCCAGCAGTTTGCGCTCAACAGACGATGAGTGACAAAAATGGCGAGAGCGTGACGACGAAACGTTGCAGCCTCCTCGGAAGAAAAAAATTCGCGCGACCGCCGCCGCGCACCGCGAGGGTCGCGGCGTTGCTATTCCGGAATGACGGTGATCTCCGCCGCGGAGGTCCACGCCGCGTCGTTGATTTCGGAAAGCGCCTTGAGCTTGATGAACCGGCAGTTCACCGCGTCGAAAGTGACCGACTTCTTCTCCTTGCCTTCGGCGAAGCTGCCTTTCTTCACCGGCTTGCCGAATTCCTTGCCGTCATCGCTGACGTAGAACTCGAAGTCTCGGATCGTTCCGTTAACTTCTTCATCCTGCCGCGGGAGATAAGTGAAACCTCTGATCCGGCGCGGCGTCGCGAGTTCGATGATGATCTCGTGCGGCGTCGGTGGATTCTCATCCTGCCACTGCGTGTGCCAGAACGTGGCCGGATTGCCGTCAACCGCATTCGCGCCGCGTCCGTCTTCGCCGGCAGTTTCCTCGCTGTCCACCTTCACGACCTTCAAGCCCGAACCCGACGCGGCTTTGGTTGCGGCAGCGGGCGCGGCAGTGGCGGACGTCTTCTCCTCAACGATCCCGATCTCCGCAACGGTGGTCCAGGCCTCCCCGTTGATTTCGGACAACGCCCGGAGTTTCACGAACTGACCGCTCTTCGCTTCGAAGGTCACGGCCTTCTTGTCCCGGCCTTCGCCGAACGTTCCCTTCTTCACCGGCTTGCCGAAATCCTTGCCGTCCTCGCTGATGTAAAACTCAAAATCCTTGATCAACCCGTGGTCGCTCTCGTCCTGTCGCGGCAGATACGTGAAGCCCGAAATCGAGCAGGCGCGGCTGAGTTGAAGGGTGATCTCGTGCGGCAGCGACGGGCTGTCGTCCTGCCATTGCGTGTGCCAGAACGTTTCGGGATTGCCGTCGACGGCATTCGTGCCGCTGCCGTTTTCGCCGGCGGTTTCTTCGCTGTCCACCTTGATCACCTTAAGCGTCACGGCATCCTCCGCGGCGACACCGGTGTAACGGGCGAAACAAAGACCGAGCGCGCCAACCAGGGCGACGCGAAAAAGCGAGCGGGCGAATATTGTTTTCATAGCGATAGTAACCTTGACGCGTTCACTGTGCGCGAAGCCTTCCTCGGACGTCAAGCTTCAGCGCAGCGGACGTAACGCAGGCCGCCGGCCTGCCGTATCGCCGACCGCTGGTCGGCAGGGCGTCGCCGACAAAAAGAAAGCCCTGCAGGTCGGCGACCTGCGATGCAGCAGACCGGCGGCCCGCGTTACGGATCGGGTGAAGACCCCATTGGAAGAATTTCGGATCCGGTCCATAGTGTCCACGTCCTGATTAAGTAGAAATACAAGATCAAGATGGGGTGACTCTTCGGAGTCACCTTTTTTATTTCCCTGAACGCTCACGGTTTTGGAAATCACCCCATTTAAGGAATCGCGAGCCGCGTTTAGTTTTAAGTGGTTGAAACGGTGATTCCGATCCTATGAAAATTGCACCGCGCTATCTCAAACGTTACAAGGACCTCGCCGTCCTCGTCGCGAAATACGGCCAGCCCGGAATGGTTTCGCGCTTTGGATTTTCCTCCAGTGCCGACCGCATGAACGGCAACGGCCACATCGACGCCGAGGATCTGCCGAACGATCTCGAGCGTCTGGGACCGACGTTCGTCAAGCTCGGTCAGTTGCTCTCGGGCCGGCCCGATCTGTTGCCGGAGCCGTATTTGAAGTCGCTGGCCCGCTTGCAGGATCGCGTGAAGCCGTTTCCGTTTTCCGAAGTCGAACAGATTGTCGAGAGCGAACTCGGCGCGAAGATTTCCAAAATCTTTACCTCCTTCGATCCCGAACCGCTCGCCGCAGCGTCGCTGGGACAGGTGCATCGCGCGGCGTTGCACGACGGCCGGCCGGTCGCGGTGAAGATCCAAAGGCCGGGAATTGAAAAACAAATTGAGGAGGATTTCGAAGCGCTCGACCAACTCGCCGAAATGCTCCAGAAGCATACGAAGTTCGGCCAGCGGTATCGTCTCACCCAGATCCTTGAAGAGTTCGCCACGACCATCGCGCACGAACTGGACTACCGCCGCGAAGCCGCGCACATGGTGTCCATCTCCGACGAACTCCGCGAGTTCAAGCATCTGCGCGTGCCCCGGCCCGTCGCCGACTACACGACTCGCAGGGTGCTCACGATGGATTTCATCGACGGTGTCAAGATCACCCAATTGAGCCCGCTCGCGCAGCTCGATCTCGACGGCAAGGCGCTCGCGGAGGAATTGTTCAAGGCTTACCTGCAGCAGATTCTCATCGACGGCACCTTCCACGCCGATCCGCATCCGGGAAATGTTTTTCTGACCCCCGACGGCTGCATTGCCCTGCTCGATCTTGGCATGGTGGGGCACACGACGCCGGCAATGCGGGAAAGTTTGCTGAAGATGCTTATCGCCGTCAGTGAAGGCGACAGCGATCAGGCGGCGGACGTAGCGGTTCAGATCAGCGAGACTGCGGATGACTTTGACGACATGCAGTTCCGCCACAAGATCGGCCAGCTCGTCGCTGAACAACACGAAAGCAACCTCAAGGAGATGGACATCGGCCGCGCACTGCTGGAAGTCGGCCGGCTCGCCGCGGACACTGGACTTCGCGTGCCGATGGAACTGACGCTGCTGGGGAAAACGTTGCTGCAGCTCGATGAAGTCGGGCAGATTCTCGCGCCGGAGTTCGACCCCAACGAATCCATCCGCCGCAACGCCGGCAAGATTCTCAATCGCCGCATGAAGTCGATGTTGACGGAGGGCAAAATTCTGTCGTCGCTGCTGGAGGCGCGACAGTTCTTCGGCGCGTTGCCGGCGCGGCTGAACAAAATCTTCGACGCGATCGGCAACGCCGAGCTGAACGTCAAAGTGCGTCCGACCGAAACCCATTTCATCATGGAAAGTTTCCAGAAACTCGCCAACCGCATCACCACTGGTCTGGTGCTGGCCGCGTTGATCGTCGGCGCGGCGCTGCTGATGCGCGTGCCGACGCGGTTTCAGCTCTTTGGATATCCGGGGCTGGCAATGCTCTGCTTCCTGGCCGCGGCCGGTGGTGGATTCTGGCTGTTGTTGAACATTCTCTGGCAGGACCACAAGAGCAAACGGCGGAGCCGAAGGTAATTGGCACAAAAAGGCTCGAAGAAGCACGAAAAGGTTTTTGCGCCTTTTTGTGGCTATTCCCAACCCAAATTACAAACCACCGGCTGAAAACTAATCGGCAACTTCCGCGCGATCCGTTACCCTTCGACTCAAGCGAGTTGAACTATGCCGACGCCGAAGTGTCCGAAGTGCAAGCAGGTGATTCCGAGCGACGACATCAACGTCGTGAAAGATATCGCCTACTGCCGCACGTGCAATCTCACGCATCAACTGACGTCGATTGTCAAAGTCAGCGAACTCGAATCCGGCGTCGACCTGACGCATCCGCCGGACGGCGTGTGGCGTCGTGAGGAAGGCTCCGAGACAGTCATCGGCTCAACGCACCGGTCGCTCGGCACGGCTTTCACCGCGCTGGGCATCTGTTTGTTCTGGAACGGAGTTGTCTCCATATTCGTCCTGCCCAATATCGCCGCCACCCTTCACAACCTGAACATCCCGGTGCCAATTTGGTTTCCCGCGCCCGACATGAACGGCGATTCGAAGAGCGTGGGCTCGACGATCTTCATCTGGGTTTTTCTGGCGCCATTCATCCTAGTCGGCACGGTCATGGTCGGAGTATTTCTCTCCGTAGTGGCGGGACGGACGGAAGTGCGCATCAGCGGAACGCAAGGCGACGTCTTCACTGGAAGTGGCCGAACTGGCTGGCACCGGCGCTTTGATGTCACGAACGTCAGCAACGTGCGGATCGATAACCAGACGTGCCGCGACAGCGATGGCGATCGCCAAAGCAGAACCCTGATTTTGCTCGAAACCCGCGACGGAAAGACGATCAAGTTTGGAACGTTGCTGAGCGGCGAGCGGAGAAAATTTGTGGCGGCTGCCGTGCACCAGGCAGTGATGCGCTAGTTCGCCCGTTACCTCGTCTTCAACCGGTAGAAGCGCCTGGTTCGTTGCCGGCAAGGGATCGACGAAGTAATCGTTGCCGGAATCAATCGTCAGTTCCCGGTCGAAGTATAGATTCCACCGGGATAATCCGGGGATCTGAAGCCGAGGAAAAGTCAGACACAGCCGCGCTCCGGCACTGCCCACCTCGAGCGTCGCTTGACACGAACCAACTGCGAACTGCATTCTCCGGCGAATCAGAATCCCGGGACGTCATGAACAGTCAGCCCACTCTTGTCATTTTTCTGTCGGCGGTGTCGTCGGAGTTTCACCAGAACGATCCCCGGCAGCCCCAGCTGTTTCGTTCCTACCGCGACATCCTGGCGGAGGCGTTCCGACGGGCGGGACTTCAATTCCAGATCATCGTGCAGGAAGAATTGGCGCAGGGCTTCGGCGATCTGCTGCAAACTCTGGATGACGAGATCGCCCGCTCGAAGCTGATCATCCACCTGGTCGGCGATGCCGCCGGCGCATCGCCGGAAGCCGCGCCGGTCCGGCGTTTGCGCGAGCGACATCCGGATTTTCTGGTCAACGAACCCGAACTGCGCGAGACGCTCGGCGATTTCTCCGGTCTTTCTTTCACGCAGTGGGAAATCTACTTCGCCTTTCATCACAAACTTCGCCGGCTGATTTTCGTCGCGCAGGAAAACACGCCGCGGTCGCCGGCGTTCAAGGCGGACCCGGACCAAAAGCGTTCGCAGCAAGCGCATCTCGGACGGTTGCGAAAGACGGGCACACACCGGGAATACTTTGAGCACCAACACGACCTCGCGCTCAAAGCGATCACCTCGGTAATCCGTCACGGGCTCGCCGCTGCGCCCCAGGAAACCACACCCACTCCCGAAGCCATGGCCGCTGCTCGCGCGGAAGCACCCGCGATCGTCAGTGAAATGGCTGCGAGCATCATGAAACCTGACGCTCGAATTCCCGTGCAGGATCCGGCGGGCGTTGCCGTTTATGTCCACGCACTCGACCAGGCAGCGGCCAGGCGAGGTCTGGATCGCTCCTCCACTTTGGCCGTGCTCGATGCGCATCAAGCCGAGTTGACCGCGGCGATGGAAGCAAATCCGAACGCCGCCAGCCTTCGAGAGCTCGCCTTTGCCAATCTGGCTGCCGCGAATTACCCCGAAGCCCGGCGCCTCGCCCGTCGCTCCGCCGACTTGGCGCTCGAACAATTGCGAACCGAACCCTCCCGCGCCCCGGCACACAGGGAGGACGCGTTGAATGGTTTTCTTTTGTTGAGCGACATCGCCAAAGCGGCTCACGATTTCCCGGCTGCCATCAAGGCGCTGGAGGAAGGCAGCTCATTGTTAAATCGAAACGAGGATCCTCTCTATTGGGCCAGCTACCATACCGCCCTGGCGAGAGATTACCTCGAACAATACCAGCTCGAGAAAGCAGACGCTCTGATCAGCGAAATTGTCGACATCCACGAAGAGAAGCTTCCCGCGCAAGACCCGCAACTTGCCCGCACGCTGCTTTTGTGGACTGCGCTGTTGCACAAGAAGGCGGATTACATGGGATCGGCTGCCGTGGCTGCACGAGCTGCGGCCATCTTCCAGATGGAGAAGCCACCAGACTTCGGTGCATTAGTGTCGGCTCTTGCCTTCGAAGGCAACTCGCTGTGGGAACTTGGACGTTTCGCGGAAGCTGAGCCGCTCATGCGACAGGCGCTGGCGATTGAGGAGCAACGGTCGGGCCGGCAGCATCCCCGAGTAGCCGCAGCGCTTAACAATCTCGGGGAAGTGCTGCGCTCGACCAACCGGCTGGCCGAAGCCGAGCCAATGATGCGCCGGGCACTGGCCATCGATGAGCAGTATCTCGGCCCCGAGCATCCCAGTGTGGCAACCGATCTCAATAACCTCGCGTACTTGCTCGGACTCACCAACCGGTCGGAGGAAGTTGAGCCATTAATGCGACGTGCACTGGCTATTGACGAGAAGTCTCTCGGTCCAGAGCATCCGAGCGTGGCGATCGACCTCAACAATCTCGCCATATTGTTGAGAGACGCCGGCAAGCTGGCAGAGGCAGAGTTGTTACTGCGGCGCGTTACGGCGATTCTCGAAAAGAACCTGGGCGCGAATCATCCTTTCCAGCACATTGGGATCCTAAGCTTAGAATTCCACGTGGACAAGTTGTCGC